>ULRS01012845.1_pt1 | contig 23517 bp, 9 predicted proteins | sample 1955671 | NCBI WGS metagenome assembly ULRS01 (sample SAMEA4835689, study PRJEB28245) | human gut metagenome | biome: gut microbiome; material: fecal sample | place: Denmark | collected 2008
TCACTGAAGTATTACGGTCTGAAAAATGAATTTGATTTTTCTCAGCATCCGATACGGTCAATATATGTCGACAGTCATAATGAGGTCTGGTTCGAAGTAAACAAGATTGGTACGGTCTGTCATTTTAATCCGTCGACGGAGGTGTTCAAGGTGGAACAGGTTCCGGTTGAAAAAGAACCGGGTGATGCTCCAAAGTTTGCTGTCTGCGAGGATAAGCAAGGCAATCTGTGGGTACATCCGGTAGGAGGAGGACTGTCTTGGTTCGACAGAGAAAATAATGAGCTGAAGCCTTTCTATAATGAAGTGGGAACAGATGCATGGCGCTTCTCAAACAAACTTCATGCTATGATGCTCGACCATCAGGGCAATTTATGGCTGGGCACTCACTCCAAAGGACTGGATAAGGTTACATTCTTCAAGAACGAATTCCAGTTGATTAAGCCGCAGAACTGTAAGTACGATACCAATGCCAATCAGGTACGTTCGCTTTGTCAGGATTCCCGTAAGCAGTTGTGGATAGGTACACGTAATAGTAAAGTTTCTGTGTATTCTCTTGACTTCCAGTTGCAGGGTTATCTTACAGTCGACGGACGCATATCACTTACTGGTGCTCCTTTCAGAGGATCTGCCTATAAGATAATAGAGGATTCGAAAAAAAATATCTGGATTGCTACGAAAGGAAACGGAATCGTTCAGCTGATACCGCAGGGAAGCGGATATAAGATGCTTCATTATACTTACGATGCCAACGATATCTATAGCCTGAGCCATAACAATGTGTACGACTTGTGTGAAGACAGCTACGGTCGTATCTGGGTTGTTACTTTCGGTGGAGGTATCGATTACATCGAAAAGGAAAGTGATGGAAGTGTCCGTTTTATAAACTCGCGTAATAATCTGAAATCGTATCCAATGGAACGTTGCTATAAGGCACGTCGTATGTTGCTCGACAAAAAAGGTATGCTGTGGGTAGCTACTTCCAATGGACTGCTGGCTTTCAGTGAAAAGTTCGAACGTCCCGATACGATTGATTTTCATTTGTTCGTGTGCATGCCTAATAAGCGTGAAGTGTTGAGTTGCAACGATATATACGATATCTTGCTTACACACGACGGGCGTCTGTTCTTTGCTACTTTCGGTGGAGGACTGAACGAGCTTAAGAGCCTTGATAAAAAAGGTAACGCCCTGTTTACTTCGTATTCGGCAAAAGACGGACTTCCTACCGATGTACTTTCTTCACTTGCCGAAGATACGAAAGGAGATATATGGATTGGTTCGGAAAGCGGTTTGAGCAAGATGGATATTGTCAACCATCATTTCGATAATTATCTGAAGCAGGAGATAGGAGAGGAGCTTTCGTTTGAAGAAAGTACGGCAATACGTGCCGAAGACGGGCGCTTGCTGTTCGGAACAAACAGAGGACTTTTGTGCTTTACTCCCGAATTGATACGGAAAAACTCTTATGTGCCTGGCATTGTATTGTCGGGCTTGAAGATAGCCAATAAAGATGTTGTTCCCAGACCGGAATCCGTATTGCCTGAGTCTTTGAACAGTTTGTCGCATTTGTATTTGTCGCATAAGGAAAACACCGTAACGCTTTCTTTTGCTGCTCTGGATATGAGTTTCCCGGAAAATGTAAAGTATGCCTATATGCTCGACGGGTTCGATAAGGAGTGGAATTATGTGGGTAAACAGCGTACAGCTACTTATACAAACCTGCCGAAAGGTAATTATGTCTTTCGTGTGAAGTCGACCAACGGAGCCGGTATCTGGGTGGAGAACGAACGTGCCTTGCGGATAACCGTCAAGCCTTCGTTTTGGGAGACTCCTTATGCCTATGTGATTTACACATTAGGCTTTATGCTGATTCTGCTGGTTGGAGCCTATACACTTTTCGTTATTTACCGGTTGAAACATGAGGTGTCTGTCGAACAGCAGGTAACGGACATGAAGCTCCGTTTCTTTACCAATATCTCTCATGAACTCCGTACACCGCTTACCTTGATAGAGGGACCGCTGGAATATATCTTGAAACGTTCGGATTTAAGTAAGGACGTACGCGAACAGTTGCAGGTGGTAGAACGTAATACACATCGGATGCTGAGACTTGTCAATCAGATTCTGGATTTCCGTAAGATACAGAATCACAAGATGAAACTGTGCATCGAACAGATTGATATCGTCGCGTTTGTACATAAGATTATGGAGAATTTTGAATCCATAGCCGAGTCGAACAAGATTGATTTTATTTTCGAAACCGAACAGCCTAAGCTCAAGTTGTGGGTAGACGCTGACAAGGTAGAGAAAATAGTCTTCAATTTGCTGTCGAATGCATTCAAGTATACGCAGCCCGGAAAAACCATTACTGTATTTATTCATGAAAATGAAGATACGGTTACCGTAGGAGTGCAGGATCAGGGTATAGGTATTTCTGAAAATAAGAAGGCTTCACTGTTTGTACGTTTTGAAACCCTGCTCGATAAGAACCTGTTCAATCCGAACAGTTCTGGCATCGGACTTTCGCTTGTGAAAGAACTGGTGGAAATGCACCATGCCAGCATACATGTAGACAGTAAGGAAGGAGAAGGCAGTTGCTTTAGCGTAGACTTCCTGAAGGGAAAAGACCATTACGGTGAGAATGCCGAATTTGTCTTGTCGGATAACGTGGAAATAATCGGTGAAGTATCCAAGCATTCCTTGCCTGTGGATGTCGAAACTCCTGCCGTTGCTGTACCGGAGGATAAGCCGGAAGCTGTTCCTGCTGCTGATGAGGCTGACAAGGCATCGGCTTCTGAAACAAAGACAATGCTGCTCATAGAAGACAATCTGGAGTTGCGCTTCTTCTTGCGGAGCATTTTCAGCCAGCGTTTCCGTATTATAGAAGCTGCCAACGGAGTGGAAGGACTGGAGAAAGCCATTAAGTATGTGCCTGATATCATTATCAGCGATATTATGATGCCCGAGAAGGACGGAATAACTCTGGTAAAGGAACTGAGGGAGGAACTGACTACCAGCCATATTCCAATCGTATTGCTTACTGCAAAGACCGATATGGACACCAAGTTGCAGAGTCTGGAACTGGGGGCCGACAGTTATATCACCAAACCGTTCAGTGCTACTTACCTCGAAGCACGTGTTGATAACCTGCTGGCACGCCGTCAGAAGTTGCGTCAGTTCTATTGCGACCACCTGATGGATATCAATCCTCCGAAAGTGGAAAATGAGGAAGAAGAGGTAGATGTCATGTCGCAGCAGGACCGTCGTTTCCTGGAGCAGCTGACAAACTTTATGGAACGGAATATCGACAATGGAGAACTTGTTGTAGACGATCTGGTGCATGAAATGGCTGTGAGCCGTTCAGTCTTCTTCAAGAAGCTGAAGTCATTGACCGGACTTGCTCCGATAGAATTTATCAAGGAAATGCGTGTGAAGCGTGCTGCCCAGCTTATCGAGACTGGAGAGTTTAACATGACACAGATTTCGTATATGGTGGGAATCAACGATCCGCGTTACTTCAGCAAGTGCTTCAAGCAACGCTTTGGCATGACTCCTACCGAATACCGTGAAAAGCAGAAAAACAAATAATTGAGATTTTTTTATCGGGGAACCTTTCCGGAAATTTGTACAAAAGCAAAAGGATATTGTACAAATTTCCGGATTTTTTGTTGATAAGTTTTGGCTATTTAGCCTGTTTTTACTTATTGATTTTAGCATATTTTCATTAGAGAAAGATTAGTTTAATTAGGAAAAAAACTTTTTTTTTTTGTGTTTTTTATATTGAGAATAATTATATTTGTTGTGCTTTTATAAATGGATATGTAAAGTTCTTAACAAGTCAAAGAAGCTTTTTGAGGAGTAAGTATTAACCTAATTAGTGAAAAGGCATGACACTCTTGTATAAAAATGAACATATTTCGTGTACTAATTATGCGGAAGAATTCAATAAAGTTTTTACGTTGATGGAGATTCCCGAAGGGCATACTGTGGAACGTCGGTTTCTTAATACAACTTTTTTGGTTATTTTGTTACAAGGAGATATTGAGATAAGATATGAAATAGATAAATATTTTACTCCTCAATTGGAGTATATGTTTTTACTTCCAAGAAATAAACAAATAACGACCTTTGCTCGGAAAGCTACTATCTTATTATTATGTTCGTTTGCAAACGATTTGAAGTTGTGCTCGCGTTTTTCCATTCAACAGTTGTCGCGTTTTATATCTGAAAGCACTTATCAAAGTCCATATTGCTTGAAATTGGATATGCGCCTGCAAAGTTTCTTTTCTTTACTAGTAGATTGTTTAAAAGAGGGATTGGGGTGCATACACTATCATCAGATAAAGCGTGATGAACTTTTCTTGTATTTGCGTGCCGGATATACAAAAGAAGAACTGGCTTTGTTTTTCTATCCCGTTTTGGGCAAAAATTTAGAATTTAAGGATTTTGTATTAATGAATAGCCGCAAGATATTTGATGTCAAGGATTTTGCTTTACAGGCAAATATGAGTCAGAGTACGTTTAATCGGCGCTTTAAGGAAACTTTCAATGAAACAGCCAAAAACTGGCTCTTATTACGTAAACAGGAGTTTGTGAAGCGCGATGTTGCTTTGAGTAATTTGTCATTTAGTGAGATTGCCGAAAAATATAAGTTCTCTTCAACTTCGTATCTGGTTACATTCTGTAAAAAATATTTTGGAAAGACTCCTAATAAAATACGAAAAGAAGCAATTGGAAAAACTGTATAGGTTGACTAGAATTATAGGGTGATTGTAAATTGTAATTATTTGACGTGAATTTGTAATTTTTGTATTTCCGTTGCTGTTTACCTTTGCAAAAAAATAAAATGATAGTGTAGATGATACGGAAATATAGAAAATTATTCTTTCTATGTGCCTTTCTGTGTTTCGGAGGAAACGGAAATGCTCAAAACGTAGCTTTGAAGACAAATATGCTTTATTGGGGAACTACCACTCCTAATGCCAGTATTGAAGTTGGTCTGAGCCGGAAGTTTACTACCGACTGGCAGCTGGCATACAATCCTTGGACGTTTAAGGATGACAGAAAAATGCGTTTCTGGCTTGTGCAACCAGAATTGAGATACTGGTTCTGCGAGAGTTTTGAAGGTCATTTTGTAGGAATTCACTTGCATGGAGCACAATATTATGGAGGTTTCAGTGATAAGCGATACGACGGTTACTTGGCTGGAGGGGGAGTAACCTATGGGTACAACTGGATATTGTCGTCGCACTGGAACCTGGAAGCGCTGATTGGTGCCGGATACGCTCGCCTGTGGTATAAGGAGAGTCCCCGCATTCCTTGCAGTAAGTGCCATGAAGACAAGACCAAAAATTATTGGGGGCTTACAAAATTGGCTGTATCGGTTTCTTATATCTTTTAAACGTTTGCAATATGAAATTCAGATATACATATTTAATCTGGGCTGGATGCTTGTGGCTTGGAGTAGCCGGCTGTGCATCATCGGGGATGAATAAGAAAGTTGCGGTAACACCGGTGCGTACGCTTACTCCCGACAGCATGTCTACTGTGGGTGTGGATGTGAATATTCACATTCCGGAAAAGGCCTTTACAGGTCGTACCCGCCTCATTGTTGTTCCGCAGTTGCTGCAGAAAGACTCTATGCTGGCAGAATACACTCCTATGGTGTTCGATGCTCCTATCTATAGTAAGAAAATGAACCGCCGTGTACTTCTCGACGGCTATGTTGATACACTGGCAAATGTCGCACGCAAGGTAAACAACCGCAAGGAGTACGATGTAACCTATTCCGAACGGGTAGCCGTGCCTGCCGATATTGACGGCGGACGCATTGTGGCCGTACTTTCTACCGACGGATGTGGTGAGTGTGGTATTGCCGATACCGTAGATATTGCTTACATCAACAATATCCCTACGCTGATAGAACCCAAGAAATCGCTTCAACTGAACTGGATTGAGCCAGAGTTTGTTATCCGTCCCAAGGTTATGGAAGGCAGAGGAGAAGCTTTGTTGCAGTTCGTGATAAACCGTTACGACATCAACCTCTCGCTGGGTGATAACCGCAACGAGATGAACCGTATGCTTGCTACGCTGCAGAAAATCGTGACCGACTCGCTTGCCACACTGAACAGTGTAAGCATTTACGGTATGGCATCGGCCGACGGTTCGTATGCTTTCAATACTACCTTGTCGCGTAACCGTGCCAATTCTGCCAAAAACTGGCTGGTAGACCAGCTTCATATCAATGCGTCGCAGGCTTCACGTTTCAGTGTCGGTTCCCGTCCCGAAGGCTGGATGCCGGTACTGCAGGCAATGATTGCCGACGGACACCCCGACTCGCTGAAGGTAAGAGAGATATTAGATAAGTATAATGCCGAGAACGACGATGTGGCAGAACGCTATATCCGCCGTCTGTCTTGCTGGAACGACATCAAAAACAATTACTTACAGAAAGACCGCAAGGTAGAATACGTATATACATATACACTGAAGAGTTTCACTACCGATGCCGAACTACTCGACATGTACGGCAAGCGTCCCGATGCCTTCAACGAAGAAGAGCTGCTGCGCGTATCGACCCTGAAGAAGACTCCCGAAGAAAAGAAGGAGGTATACCGTACCATTCTGCACTACTTCCCGCAGTCGCAGGTGGCAGCCAATAATCTGGCGGTACTTCTGCTGCGTGAAGACAAGGCAGATGAGGCAGAAGCTGTGCTCAATGGGCTGAAAGAATATTCGCCAGAGGTGCTGAATACCAAGGCAGCCGTATATGTATATAAGGAAAACAACGAAAAAGCTATTGAGCTGCTTCAGACCAATACCGAACTGCCTCAGGCGCGCTACAACCTGGCATTGCTCAAGGCACAGGAAAGAAAACTGCAAGAGGCATACACGCTGATGCGGGGGTACGAAGACGTGAATGCGGCGGTTGTATCGCTCAGTGTTGGCGATACACAGCATGCGGCTTCCATTATGGATCGCTGCGAAGACCATACTCCGCTGGCAGAATACGTACGTGCGCTGGTGGCTGCACGTATGCAGAAAGAGGCGGACGAGGTAGCAGCTCGTCTGGAACATGCGCTGCCCGACAGCAGGTTGAAGGAACGAATGCAAACAGAGCCGGATTTCCTTCCTTACCTTACTACACCGGCATTTCAAGCATTGACAGGAGGAAAAGACTATGAGTAAAGGAATAAAGATATTGTATGTATTGCCGATGGCTGTGTGTCTTCTGTGGAGCAGTTGCATACGCGACTCTATTCCTCCCTGTCCGCCGCTGCAGGTTACGCTTACGGTAAAAGACAAGAATTACTTCAACATCGACGATGCCGTGAAGTTGGGACTGATGGAGCGCAAGGCAGAAAACCTGCCGTTTCGCGATTATGTGAGCACGCTATATTACATTGTACACGATGCCGAAGGAATGGTAGTGGCAGAGCAGAAAAATACGCTGGTAGACAACGATAATCAGACTCAGCTTATCACTCTTCCCGAGTCGTTGCCGTATGGAAAATATACCCTTACCGTATGGGGGAACATGAAAAGCGACGAACCGCTGGGCGAAGATGCTACTACAGCAGAAATGGAAGCTGTGGGTGCGGCGGCAAACGACATCTATCTGGCAAGTGCTACGTTCGACTATCGTTACGGCAACGAAGAACATTCGCTTGCCATGGAGCGTACCAAGGGCAACTTGCTTATCAAGGCGGAGGGAATCCCCGATAACATCGACTTCTCCACCAAAGATATACAGGATATTTACAATTTTGTAGACAATGATTTCCAGTATTCCACTCTGACCGACATACATACCGAGCTCGACTGGCAGGAGATACGCAGTGAAATAAAGAGCGAAACCCTGATGTGTCCTTCACCCTCGTACGAAGGTTCTACGCTGAGTGTGATGTTTATCGACAAATCGGCAGCCGGAAGTCTGGGCAGAGCTGCTTATTATCCTACGCTGGAGCCACAGGACATAAACATCACCATGGGGCGTAACGAGATTACCATCCTGAAGTATGTGTATGTAGACGAAGGCGGAAGCGGTGAGGGCGACTTCGAGATTTACCTTCGGGTAAACGACAACTGGGAGTTACTGCACGATATGGAACTGGATTGATTGACCGATTATTGATAATGTTATTATTTATAGTTTAAATTTTTAAGTATGAAGAAAAACTATTTATTGGGAATGGCTTTGATAGCGTCATTGTCATTCAACTCTTGTACCAAGGAGATCGTATATGTACAAGATGGAACAGGTGTAGAGAGTGTAGCTGACGGTGCTCAGATTATCACACTTCAGGTGGAAAATGGTGGCGACGGACTGGCTACCCGTGCCGGACGTCCGCTGTATAGTGCTGAGGCTAAACAGACTATTCAAAATGTGAAGCTGTGGATTTGTGATAATACTGGTAAGGTGGTATATGTAAAAGAAATCTCTGATTGGAATACTGATGGTTCAACAGTATATACTACTGGTGGTCACGGTCGGCAGACTACTATCGAACTGAAGGATGCAGATAAACTTGCTGCCGGTACTTATAAGATTTATGCGGTAGGTTATAGCAGTAACAGTGATTATACTTTAGATGCTGTAACAAGTGTTGCAAAAGAAGGTACTTTCAAGGAAAACATGGTGTTGCCAATTAAAGGTGGCGCTACGAATGAGATTGGTGAAGAAATCTTTGCCGGACAGATGGGTTTGACTGTTGAACAAGGAAAAGGTTTTAAGGAACCGGTGGTACTGAACCGTCAGGTAGCAGGTGCTTTTGCCTATGTTAAGGATATTCCTTATATGGAAGGTGCTAAGTATCTGAAACTGGTTGCAAGTGCTCAGAATCAGTCATTGGTTCTTGGTAATTTCAATAGCTTTGATCTTACTGGAAATGGTTCTGGTAATGGCGAGAATGTAAAATATGTAGTAAACGGTACCAGTGGCAAAGCTGATGGAAGCTACACTTATGTGATCAGCACTATTGATTTGAATAAATGGTTTACTGCTATTAAGGATGATAACGAAGATAATTTGATTGATGCGGGTGAAAACTGGAAAAATCCATATTCTTCAGATGGAGAAGGTCATCCTACTTTCCAGAAAGGTTCTGCTTTTGGTGGTGAATTTGTTATCCCGTTTGCACATGTAGATGAAAAGCAGACTTTGACTTTGCAATTGACAAATGAAGATGGAACAATACTCAGAAGCTGGAAAGTGAATCTGGGTTCAACTGATGAACAGTTGAAGCAAACAATTACATGCTGGAATAGTGAATCTATTAACTGGAGCACTTCTCTTTCTGGTGAATCTTCAAGCACTTACAGCCTCGTACGTAACCACTTGTATGGTATTGGTACCAGAATGAATGATGAAGCAGATCCCGAACAGCCGGGTGTTGATCCAGATCCAGATCCAGAAGATCCAGATGACAAACCAAAGTCATTGAACAACAAGCAGGAACTTGTATTGAAAGTAAACGATAACTGGGAAGTGATTCACGGAATGGAATTGGACTAATTTTTAGACCGATAAATCAAATAGTATTGCCTGACTTTCAGGCAATACTATTTTACCCTGTTTTATTGAATTTCCGAAGTCAAGTAGCAAAAAGCTCTTCTGCAAGATACCGGAAACAGTGAGATTTCTCATGAACGATACGAATCGGAGCCGGAAGACTGCCTGTCTTTCATTATTATTCCGAAGGCAAGAGCCAGGCAGCTTTCCGTCATTATTCAGAGAAAGAATCGCGTAAAACCGCAGTCAGCTAGTACCGTTTTATGCACGACGGGGAAGTGAAGTATTATCGTAAAAACTATAAAATTTAAAGATAATGAGCGTATTTTTCCAGACATCCAGACAAAGGAGTTTTCTTTCCGCCTGTCGAATAGCCGGAAAGAAATGGTCTGCATCGGTGCCGCTGCTTCTGGCTGCACTGCTGACAGTTGTATTTTATTCATGCCGCGATGAGGATTTACTTCCCTCGGTACAGAGTGTAGAACATAACGGAACCCGTAATGAAACTGAAAGTACTTCAGGTCTTGATGTAGTACAGGATGAAATATATGGTGCAACATATAAGCCCAATTGTCGTGTCCCTTTGGTGGGTGAAGGAAGAGTAATCAACCAGATAACCAAGAATTTGGTAGGCGTTTTAAGTAACTCGGATAATAAGTTGGAATATTTGGTAGATAAGAACTTAGATAACTCTGTTAGTCTGAAGGGATTGGCAGAGGTAAATACTGGGCTTCCAATTTTGTCTGTAAAAGATGTCAATCGTGTTTACTACGATTCTTCTAATGGCATTAAGGTCGGATTCTTGTATAAAGACCCAGGAGGTTTACTAAGCTTAAATGTATTGCAAGGCTTTTGGGTAAAGACTTATTTAAAAGGCAAAGAGCAAGACGGTTCCTCTACATCAGGAAGTGGTGATAATTTTCAGTTACTAAATTTAAATCTCTTGAATGTATCTGGAGGGTTGAGTGAAATTTCATTTACTACTACTGAACCTTTTGATGAGGTACGCATCGGTTGTGCTTCCATTGATGTCGATGTACTTAGTGGACTGGAATTCTACTATGCGTTTGTGGGGGAGAATCCTAAAAAGATAGCAGCTAAAAAACATGAATATCCTGAAGCAGAAGGAGAAGAGACATATAGTGTGCCCTTAGTAGGGGGGATAGGATGGAAAAGCTGTAATGAGCTTACCAATTCAGACCTCACTGATGGAGGTATCCTCAGCATCATTAGTGGGTTGTCTTTTAAAAAATTTCGTGTTAACTTTAAAGAAAATATACCAGCAGAGAGTGAAATTGGATTTGAGGCAACTACAGGAAATATATTAAATGCAGACTTAGGTAGTACAGCAATGCACGGCTTAAACAACGAAAAGAGTGAAATTCAAACAGTCTCATTAGCCACTGGAGTTGGAATCTCTTTAGCAAGCGGAAATAAAAGCAGTTTCAGTTTTAAGGCAGATAAAGAACTCAGTGGGGTACAGATAGACTTTCCACTCAGTGTTAAGCTTGGTGCAACAACCATCCATTACGCCTACTCCCGCGACCCGGTAGAGATAGATGTATCCTCTTATTTTACCATTGGCAATGATACCATTTCTACCGATTATTACAACCTCCTGACACCATCGGAAGGTACTGTAACATATTCACTTATTAGTTATCCCGAAGGAGCTACATCTCCTTCTATATCGGGCAACCGCATAACTGGGATGACCGTAAATGGTGACTATGTAGTACAGGCTATATATAAACGAGGCGAAGAAACTTCATGGTCGTATGCCGTGATTCATCGCAACAAAAAAGAAGCTGAGGCGGGTTGTAATACGATGATGATTAATACTTCTGGAAATGAGGTACAGTATACAGTGGTTGAATCCAGTGGATCTCAGGGAGGTATTTCTTTGTTCAATAAGATAAACAACCGCCAGAATCTGGTTGATGGTGATTATACTAATTATGCAGAAGCTACCAATGTATTGAGCTTGATTCAGTTTGGCAGTTTGGCTGGTGTACATTCTTCTCAAGACATTACTCCGCAAGGAGGAAAGACCCGTGTGGGGTTTGTGATGCAGACAAATAATCAGCTGCTGGGTGCCGATGTCTTGAAGTTTTTCTTTATCAGACTGTATAAAGATGGTGAAGAAGTGTTTTCCGGACTGACGGCAGAAAATGACGCGGTAGGAGTGGGACTGGTAGGAAACGACGGAAGCAAATTGCGTTTTTATGTGGAAACAGATCAGACATTCGATCAGGTGGAGCTTTGGACTGCAGGCTTGCTGAATGTCAATTTGAATACCTTCCGTCTGTATTATGCTTTCTACGAACCTGTTACTTGCGAAGAGTATGAAGGAACATCGGAGGCTTGTATGGAAATGATTACGGCGCAGAAGCATGGGGCTACTATCAACTATGCGGAAACAAAATCTTCGTCGGTTGCAAGTGTGGGGACTACCATGAACAATCTGTCGTACGTAATCGACAACAGTCAGCAGACAGCGGCTTCTATTGTAGCTGGAGTCAGCCTGATAAGCCGTTCTACCGTGGCTGTAAAATTTAATTCCATCAGAGGCGGACAGCCGCTGGGTGCCATACTCCGTACGCCGGGATATGTGCTGAATGCGTCTGTTCTTCAGAATGTGACAATAGCTGCATACAATGGTGGACAGGCGGTAGCAAGTGAGTCTACTTCCGGTGGACTGGCTTCCATCGAGGTGATAAGCGATGCTGGACTCGCTTATATGGAGGTTACTCCTTTACAGGATTACGATGAAGTACGTATTTCGTTCCCTTCATTGGCAGATGCGCTTGAAACAGTCTGGCTGTCGGGTTTCTATATCCGTCCGGATGCCAACGGGAATGGTATTCCTGACTGTGCGGAAGAACCTGAAGATCAAGGAGAAATCGACATTGCATACAGGAGTATAACCGAACATGTTTGTGTGGATGAAACAACCTATTTGGGTAATGTACGTATCTCTGTCGATGCTAAATCTGAGCTATTAGGTACTGAACTTACATTTACCTGCTATCCATATAACGGCAACGGACAGAAGATAGAACAGGAGGCTGAATTGCAACAGGATGATAAGGGCTATTTCTTTGAATTGTCATTGCCGGTAGGCGATTATTCTATTTCGGGATTGTCTACTTACAACGGGCTGCGTGCTCAGGTACATCCGCTGAAGACTACCTGGAAGAGAAATGCGTCAGATACCGACTGGAACAACTGGAGCAACTGGACGGACGGTTCTCCTTGGGGATGTACTAATGTGGTGATTCCTGCAGGAGCCACACGTTATCCGAACTTGAATGCTTGGGGTAGTGTAGATAAATTCTATGGCGGTAACTATTGTGCGAATATTCATTTCGAACCGGGAGCTGCTGTACTCAATACACAATATCTGGAGTATGACTGTGCATACGTGGAAATGGAAGTACAAAGCGGTATGTATCATATGATTTCTACTCCACTTCACGGCATGGTTACGGGCGATATGTTTGTTTCGCCTGAGATGCCGGCATACTTTACTCCGCTGAATGGGGCTACTTATCGTGAAGTGCGACACAATCCGATAGTACGTCAGAAAATGTACAGTCGTGCGGTTACAACTGCAACTTCTGGAACTGATTCTAACGGTACTGTAGTTGCTACTGCCGACTGGAGTCGTACATTCAATGCCGTGGCTCAGCCGTACGAGCAGGCACAGGGCATCAAGATGATGGTTGGAAATGATTGGGGGACTTCTTATCGTCTTCGTTTCCCGAAAGCATATACCGAGTACAATTATTATACACTTTCCGGCGGATGGGTTAAAAAAGAAACTTTGCCGGAAGGGGCAAGAAATATGAATGGAAAATTTGCTTATGAAGAGAGTGGGTTTAAGCCGGAGAATGCAGGTCGTTCATTTACTTTTGAATTGCGGAATAAAGAACAGGGAGCTACCTATTTTGTGGCAGGTAACCCGTTTATGAGTTATTTGGATATAAAGACATTCCTAACAGAAAATAAACAGTCTGTTCAAGCTATCCGTATCATAGATTCTGAAAATATTTTCGGAGGAGAAGATGGATTGGTCAGAATTTCCTTAAGCGAAAACGGAGATTTAAGCTTTGATGTAGCTGGAGAACAGAGCAACACCATTGCACCGTTGCAGGCATTTTATGTAGAGGCGTTAGAAGGTTATACTTCAGACAATGTTAATATAACTTATACCTCGGATATGTTTGTACAGCCTTCTGCAAGTACCGCAACCAGAAGTTCCCGCAGTGCTTCTGTTCCGACAGTAGGCGAAATGAAAATCTCGGCTGTATCGGGTAACTCTGTAAGTTCTTGTTCGCTGCTTCGCAGTGCCGGAGCATCGGATGCATACAATGCGAAGGAGGATGTTGTTTCACTGATTGACGAGGACTTTATGCCGAAGGTAAAGGTGTATACCGTAGCCGGCAAGCGTGCGCTCGATATTCAGAAGATAAAGAATGCCGTTCGTGTGGATTTAGGATTCATGGTAAAGGACGGTTCGCAACAGACAGAATTCACTTTGGACTATGGCAGCAACTGGAAGGGATGGACACTGGTTGACAAGCAGACAGGAAAGCGCTACCTGCTGGATGGTACTTCGCTTACAGTAAATGCAGGTGCGATGAAGAGTAATGACGGACGTTTCTATCTCGTAAAAGAATGAAAGGAAAGTAGGTTATGAAAATGAAACAATTCATACATGCTGTATTTTGTGCCCTGACTGTGTGTGGCTTCCTCCTGTTGGGAGCCTCATGCAGCAAGGAGAATGAACCGGTACAGACTGTTGAGGGAGTAACGGTTACCATTGCGGCTCAGAGTGACTTGCAGACCCGTACTTCCTTGCCGGTTTATGATGGAGATTATGGAAATAATATTCATGGTGTGCAGCACGTTACGGATGTATATCTCTATGTTTACGAAATGGACGAAGCTGGGACCGATGGTGAGTGTAAAGCCCGCTTTAATGTGGGGTGGAGAGAATACTTTGGAGCTAATAATCTTCCGAATGAAACGGCAGTAATGCGGTATACGTTTGCTTATACATTTACGGTCGGAAAAACTTACCGGCTGGTAGCGGTAGGTGTAGATGGAGCTGAATCGGAAGATATCATGCAAGATTATGATGGCTGGAACTCTATTCTTACCTATGGATTGCCAGAGTCTATTCGGACAGGCAGTAAGCTGACTAATCCGATTACACTTCAAGAGGGTAAAACCCCGACTGATATGGCACATTCGGAATTCTTTACGGGGTACGTAGATTTCACACCAAAGTCGGAGAGTGACAAGCATATTGATGAGATTAATTTGTGGCGCAGGGTCGCAGGTCTGCAGGTTTGCCTGAATCAGATTCCGAAGGAAGTAGAGCGCGTGAGAATATTGCTTTATAATTCGCAGAATACACAAGTGAAACTATTGCCCAGTGTCCCAACAGCAAGTGGAATTACAGATTATATTACCAGCCCTTATGGAAATGATTCTTTTGACGAAGAGGGCAGGGTACTGATGGATAAGACCTTTACAGAGGATGATTTATATCTTCCGGAACCTGGTTCAGGAGTCGTCCTTGATTATGTTTACAGATGCTCCCTGACGGCATTTATGCTGCCTGTCAATATCCCAGACAGGGAGCTGTACGACTATACGCTTGTAGCGGAGTTTATTACAACCTCTATGACCGGTATTGTAGGTTCCAGCAAAAAGGTACGGTTGATAAAGCCTTGGCAAAATAGCGACGGACTTGATTTCGAAGACGAAACTGATATAGGCACAGGTATTATCGACGACCTCGACAAGTATCTTTTCCCGATTGAGGCAAATCATTTTTATTGTCTGGGGATTCCGTCAAAACCTATAGACTGTTCTGGCGTGTTGCAATAACAATTGGCACTGTGTAAGGTAGTTACAAGGGTATGAAGTTTCTTAATTGGATGATTAACTTATGAAATATACTAGATTGATTTATATGTCAGGCATCGTCCTGATGCTTCTTTCTGCCTGCAGCGATTCGTCGTCGCTTGATGCAGAAGGACAGAATGGGAAGCCACTTCAGCAGACGTTTACCGTAGCGGTAGAAAGTGTGGGCGAGCTTTTTGAAGGTGGAGAAGGGGTGAATCCGGCTACTGTCGCATCACGCCGTCCTATTTCGAGCGTTACACCTACGCAGACGTTCGACAAGCTCAGTATACTGATTGTGGAGTATCAGAGCCCGGCAAAGGTGGTATATAAAAAGACGATTGAAAACTGGAGTAATCCAGATAACAAAGCAAGTTATCCCTGGAGTACGGAAGACGGACAGGGGCGATATGCCACGATTACGCTTACCGGCAGTGAGTGTCTGGAGGAAGGAAAGAATTACATGGCATATGTAATTGGTTACCAAAGCGGAACTTACGGAGGCTATGAGCCGTTTAAAGGTGTAGAAGTAGGGGATTATTACAATCAGACTGAAACCGTAACTATCCCTAATGGAGGGTATGCTGAAGAAGTTTTTGCAGGTGCAGAAATTTTTTGGGTGGAAAATGGAGTGATTCTTTCCAAACTGAGTACTGAAGCAGAGGCACAGCATGGACTGATGGTAGCTCGCCGGCAGGTAGCGGGTACGTTCGGCTATTTTACCCGTGTGCCGGTGCAGGTAAACGGCAGTAGTGTGGCTAAGCTGCGGCTAGTTGCGACCAAACGTAATCAGACTATTATCTTCGGAGGATTCAGAAGTGTGGACGATGCTTTCGATTTTCATAAGGATAATGTGATAAATGGTATGAATCCGCGTACGGACTATGATTGTGCTTTGGCAGAATCAGCAGTGAACGATGCGTTTTTTGTGTATGAGATTGACTTGTGCAAGTGGTTTCCTGGCAATACGGAGAACGTGCTATTACCCTTGGATATGAATGACGATGGTTATTTGGATAGTGCCGATACGAATTGGCAGACTGATGAGGAAGCCTATCCTAAGGGGACGATTTCATTACCGAGGGGTACGGTGTTCGGTGATAGCTTTTGGGTTTCGGTTGTTATGACGCAGCGAGATGTGGAAGAAGGAATACCTACTTTCCAAATGCAGATGCTTGATGCGGAAGGAAGAGTGATAAAGTATTGGGATATTATTTTACGTAATTACGAAACTGCAGGTGAAGACCGTACATTGGTATCGTTGCCTGATGGGGAGAACGGACGTACTGTGATTACCGAACTCGATAATATTGATACAGAAACTTGTTTTAGTATTGTACGTAATCGTTTGTATACGATGGGGGAAAAGAGTCAATCGCAGAATTATGGTGAAGATGAGCCTATCGATTTAAGTTCAGCCGGAGTGCTTGTGCTTGATGCTCGTCATGAATGGCAGATTATGAATTCTATTATCTTTAATTAGGTATTTATATTACATTTTGTTAATAAAAGAACAATATCCCCAACTTATTTAGCAAGTTGGGGATATTGTTTCAGAATTCAGTGGGTTTTCCTGTATTCTGCATATAGTTTGTTCTAATTTTAGAACGGATAACCGATTGCGAAGTGGATACCCATTCCGTCCTTGAAGTTCGGTATGTTGTAGTATTTGGAGATTCCTGTTTCGTAAGGTACGTGCAGGGCTACTCCCCAGTCGAGGCGAAGTACAAGGAAAGACAAGTCGTATCGGATACCCAGACCCGTTCCCAGTGCAATATTGTCGAAGAACTTGTTGAACGTAAATTGCGCATCAGGACGTGCTTCGTCTTTCCGCATCAGCCATACGTTTCCGGCATCGAGAAACAATGCTCCGTTCAGATTGCCTCCGAAAAGGTTGGAGAAAATGCGGAAGCGATACTCCAGGTTGGCTTCCAGCTTGATATCTCCCGTTTCGTCTACGTACGAGTAGGCTGCGTTTTCGGCCGGATGAAAGCGTCCGGGACCGATAGAACGTACCGTGAAAGCACGTATGCTGTTGGCTCCTCCTACGTAGAACTGTTCGTTATAGGGAGCAATGGTCTTGTTACCGTATGCCCAGATTACTCCGGCCATCAGTCGTCCGGCAATCTGCTGCTTGTCGTTGATGTAGTAAAGCGGTCGTATCTCGCTCGAGAACTTCAGGAACTGTGCAAATGGAGTTCCGAGGAATTTCTTTTCTCTTTCTTTCAGACTCTTGCCGAAGGCTGCATAAATAAGTGAGGTGACATTACCTGCCGAGCTGAAAGAGTTTTCCCACCATATTCGCATCCGGCGGTGACGCCATGAATCATCGTAGGTAAAGGTATAGGTGACCGAAGGGATGAACTGGTCGTCCAAACTGTGAAACAGCATGGGGTTAGCCTGTGCAATCGAGTCGAATGTAGCCGTACGGTGCTGCAAATGATTGAACGCCAGATGGAGCGGTGTTACGGTATGTTTCATGCTTCTGGACGGACGGAAACTGTACGAAACGGTTCCTCCGAAAGACAGCATCTTGAAGTATCGGGCACGGTTTACCTGTTCGGCATAAATCTTGAAGTTTGTTTGCGACGGGAAGCGGAACGGGTCAATGCGGTCGCGTACCCATGGAAGTACAAGGCGAGGAAACTCCAGTGACAGGGCTGCTCCCAGTTCATAAGAGTTCATGACAGACTTGTCGCCGTCGACGGTTGAGCTGGTCTGCCATTCGTATGAACCTTTCAGCTCCAGATTGAGTGAGGCTCCCATGCGGCGGAAGTTTTTGCGCGACAGGTTGAATATGGCTCCGGGACCGGTCTGCTTGGTACTCTTGGTAGTGACGTTAAGCTCCAGCTCACTGTTGTAGGGCAAGTCGAACATGGCATTCACGCGTACGTCGAGTGTATCTTTTTCTGCTCCTGTACGGGGAGTATATTGAAACTCGCTGAACTTGAACACACCCAGTCGTGCCAGAGCTTCCTGGGTATAGTTCTGTCTGGTCTGCGAATAGACTTCTCCCTTACGGTACAGAAAACGCTTGCGCAGTACGCCGTAGCGGATGCCCGGCTTCTTTCCGGAGTAATAGATGGTAAAGTTGCGCAGCTTCAGTGAGTCGTCAGGCTGTTCACCGTTATATCCCGTCAGGTACACAGAAGTATGTCCGATATGATACGTGCGGAGGGCTTCTTCGGGAATACTTTGCCGGGGTACAATCTTTAACTTGACGTACCCTTTGCGCATGATTGTATCGGCAAGGAAAGTGATGAATTCATTTCTTGCGTAGTAGTATCCGTTGTCGCGGAAGAGGTCTATCAGACGCTGCCGTTCCTGATTCAGGACCGTCACGTCGAAATTATCTCCGCTGTGTATCAGCCGTTCGTCGAAATGTGCATGAATCAGACTGTCGGTTTGTGGTCTGAATCCTTCGTATGTCACGGTATCTATGTAGTACGGATTTCCCATATCGATGTCGTAACTCAGTTTTACAGCCCGCGGGTTACGGGTACTGTCTACCCGATAAGTTACTTTTCCGTCGAAATACCCGTAGTCGTGCAGCAGATTGGACGCTACTTTTATTCGGGTTTCTGGATTTACGGTAGAAACATATACCGGTTTGGCAGCCAGTTTTTTGAATATCCACTTTCCGAAGCCTTTTTCATACCTTTCAAAGCGATTGTATATCCATAGTCCGAAAGGTATCGGAAAACGGATATTGGGCTTTACCACGATGGCGTTGTTCGGAGCAATGCTGATAGCTCCTTCCGCTTCGGCAAGTGCCTTTTGTCCTGCCTTGCTCTTGTCTTCGTTGTTGATGGTTACTTTCTTCAATCCCAGATACAAGGTTTCCCCTTCCGGCAAGTGCTTTGTCGTAGAGCATGATACAGCCATCATGGCTGCAAGCAGAAGCGTCAGGATATGATATGTTTTATATTTCTTCATGGATATGTAATTATGCTTCAATCAGTTTTCTGTTGTTTGTTCGGGCTGTTTCTTTTTGCGGGAGCGGAAGATGAACAGTTCGCTTAGTTTGCTCACTTTCTTTCTCAGTACGATACCGGCTCCTGTTTCTATCACTTCACCGTCGAGTATGCTTTCGTAATTCTTGTCGTGGAAAATCTTGATGTAGCGTGTACCGCTGTTGTCCAGACGGTATTCCAGCGAAATGTTGTCGATAAACGACTCGTCTTGCTGCTGTACATCGTTTCCGGTAGATATTTTTCCTCCGATGATAACCTGGAAGCGGTTGTTCCAGAATCGTTTGGCAAACTGGAAGTTATAATCCGTACGGGTATTTCCGGTTTCGCCTTCATCGGTCGTTTCCATACCGAAGTTTATATCTATTGTTTTCAGTGCATTTCCTGCTATCTTGTTTATCTCACTTTGCAGGAACGAGTTCAACATACTGTTGGTGTCGAATCCTTTGCCTCCGGTATTGCTTTCTGACATATATATACCCGTAACCAGCATGGTGACAGCCAGCTTGTTTTTCTCTTCGGCCGATTTGGCAGCGAGTTCGTTCTGCATGGCACCGTCGTCGGGAGCTTCGAGTGTGAAGGTAAAGCCCAGATCTTCCAGACGGTTTGTCAGATTCACTCCCACGTTGAAGTTCACCATACGCGTACTTTCTCCATCGGAAGAAACCGAGGCACGCACCCGTTCCGAAGCCTTTATGTTCAGATTCGGGTTCATAACGTTTCCGGTCCATTCGATATAGCTTCCATCCTGAATGTAGAAAGTCTTCAGCGGGATGATAGGCATTTCGTATTTCATTTCTCCGCTCATCAGCGAATAACGGCCGTTGAGCAGCATGTTTCCGTCGGGCTGATACTGGAACGACAAGTCGCCTCCACCTTCCAGCAGCATGTAGTTGCTTCCGCTTTCATTTAAGTTGACACGTGCCTGCACAGCCTCGTCGATGTGAAGTGTCATCAAAATGTCCATACCTCCCAGCGACATGGCAGGAATGTGAGGCTTGGCTATGTGAGTCGTATCGCTGAAGTCCACAAACGTGACAGTTTCATTCAGACGGTCTTCTACGGTCAGCGGAGAGTCTTTCAGTACATAAGTGAAATCACTGCTTCCTAAAATATTCATGTTGCCTCTCATGGTAAGGGCATCCGGCCGTCCTTTCAGCATGGCATTTACATCGACATAAATCTTACCGTGTACCAGCGACTCTTTGGTCTGTTTGGCATTGATCAGCTCAAAGTTATGCGCTTCCATTTTCAGGTTTATATCCATAGCAGCCATATCGGTCATATCTACGTAACCGTCTATGCTGAACGGTGTCTTTCCCTTGGTAAAGATGTTGAAGCGTTCGAATTTCAGTCGGCTGTTTTCAATCTTCAGCGGCCGGTTGTCGAGTTGCAGGTTCAGTGAAGCCTGTGGAATATTGATTATTACACTGTCAAGTCCCAGTTCTCCGTTCAAGACAGGCTGTGACGTGGAACCTTCAATGGAAACCGAACCGTCCAGGTCACCTTTCAGCCTGGCCATATCATCGGGAATGAATGCATTGGCTACCTTCAGCGGCAGATGATGTAGGTTCACATCTGCCGTCAGATTATCTTTATCATTTTTCCCCGTGGCAGAAAGGTACGTTCCGTTTAGGCTCATTATTTCCTCGTCGTTCAGCATCAGGAAGCCGTCTATGCTGTGTTCTCCTGTTTCTTTAGGCAGATATACGGCACTCATTTCCCAGTTGCCCAGTTGTTGTTTGTTGTAGGCAAGGTTGTTGATTCCTATGTCGGTTGCAACTTGCATGCTCGACTCGCTTTGTATATAGTGTGCCTCGGCGTTGATAAAGCCGGCTATGTCGGGCATATATGGGATGATGCGCCGGAACTCGGCTATGTCTATCTGGTTGAGAGCTACGGTAAGATCCTGCTGTACGAGAGAGTCCGGAGTAGAATATAAGGATAATCCGGAATGATTCTCATCGTATATCTTGACGTCGGCATGGATACGTCCCTCGTCGCTCAGATAGATATAGTTGTCGGGGTTCACCTTAAACGGACGATATACCAGAGTAGGATTGTCCGGAGTGATGTGCATGCTGATGCCGTTGGGGCGTAGCTGTGCCTTCAGACCGAGATCAACTCCGGTTTCTCTTTTACCGTTCAGGTAACCTATTGCCAGTTGTGCATCGGTAGATCCGATATATCCGTTCAGTGAAATGTCGAAGGCTTCCTGACGTTTGTTGGCAAGAGCCTTTACACCACTGTAGAATTTCACCTGCACAGAATCTTGCAACGTCTTGAAGTAAATCGTATCCAGTTGAAGACTGTCGGTCCGCAAGCCGTACAAGTCGATGGAACCGTTTAATCCGTCTTCCGGCGAAGTGCTGAAGCTGGCCCGCAGACGATTGTAGTTTACATGCTGTGAAGCCAGGAAGTTGGCCACCGGATTGTCTGATCCGGAGAATACTTTCAACTGTGCCGAAGGCAGCATTTCTCTGATCAGGCGCTGATTTATGTGTTTTTTCTTCCACTGCTCTCCAAACTCCTTGGCTACCAGGTCGCTCTTGCTCATAAACTTGTCGAGGCTGTTGGCTGATTTGAACAGGAAAGTCAAATCGCCTGCATTGACATATCCTCTTACCGAATCGGTAGCCATATCGAAACCGGCATGCAGGTCTTTGGTCCTGAAGTTTCTTTCGGCTGTTACGAGCTGTATACCGCTGACGGTAGCACGTGCTTTGTGGCGTTGCTTCATATCCGTCTGCGCATGCACCTCAATGTTCATCGACGAACTGAAAGGCGTGCTTATAAGTGACAACGCCTGCCAGTCTAACAGCCGCACATGGGTGTTCAGATCGGCTTTTATCATATTCGGCTGAAGCAATGCCTGCAAATTGGCCGATACGTCTATTGCACGGTTGTTGACATTCAGCATCATTGAAGCCTGAGAGTGCTTCAGGCCGGCATCGAGTGTGACTCCGGAAAACAGAAGCGAGCCATACCGGAAGTGTGAAACCTCACCCTTCAGCAGAGCGGATGTTTTCGGAGAGAAAAAGTCGAATCCGTTTCCTTCGGCATGCAGTGAAGCCGAAAGTCCGAATATCGAATCATGCGGCATAAACTCGTGTATGTTGAGGCTGTCGATATTCAGGTCGACCAGATAGCCTTCTTTTTGCAAATCATAGTCAGCTTTTAAAATAATGTTGGCTTTTTTGCCCGGAAAGAACTGCATGTTTGCTCCGAGCAGACTGCCGTTGACCGAAGCTTCTCCTTCCAGTTTCATGCCATGTGGCAGCACGACACCGCTGAGCATACTTTCTACAAAGTTCAAGTTGCCCGTTTCTACCGATAAGTTGATGTTTCCGTTTCTCTGGAGACTGTCCATAGGCAACGTAATACTTCCCGTAGCCTGTGCACGGAAAGCATCCTGAATGCTTGCCGAGAGCGTGGTAAGACGAATCTCCTTCAAATTTCCGTCTATGCCGGCACGTATCTGCAATGGGGCAGACGGATATTTTTTTATGAAATCTTCCGGCATTCCGGTGATAACCTTCAGTAAATCATTCTTGCCGATGTCAGCCATCAGACGAGCATTGATCATACCCTCTTTTTCAGCATCAGTCGCTTCCCAGTCCATGGATGCGCTGAATTCGAGATACGAATCGGGGGTTGTTATCTGCAACGACGGAACTTTCAGTGTCTTGGCATCCGATACCAGTTTTCCTTTTGTTGAAACAATTTCCAGTCCGGAACGTTCTTTTAAGTTGAAGTCGCGTATATTGGCATAGATATCATTTCCGGCATAGTAGGCAGAATCTACATCCAGCTTGATGTTGGTTATTCCAATATGCGATGCATCGAATCCTTCGGCAGCAGGAAGTGTATTGGTATCAAGATAAGCACTACCGTTTGTCAGTTTAAGTGAACCTGCCGAGTATGCCGACTTATGCAAGTCGACCAGTCCGTTCCGTAGAGAAAGCTTTTCGAGCGATGTTGACATGCTGAATGTATCCAGCGGCATTTGCATGGCAAACGAAACGTTTTCGAAATCAACATTTTTCAGTTGTATTTTCCAGAAAACCGGTTGCGAGCTGGTCGTATCTGAGGCTGTAGTATCGGCCATGCAGATGGATAAAT
>ULRS01046838.1_pt1 | contig 23386 bp, 24 predicted proteins | sample 1955671 | NCBI WGS metagenome assembly ULRS01 (sample SAMEA4835689, study PRJEB28245) | human gut metagenome | biome: gut microbiome; material: fecal sample | place: Denmark | collected 2008
CCGACTTACAAGCTCCCGACTTTAGTCGGGAGTAGTTGACGTAATAAAAAATAACCACGCGGCCCATGAACCGCGTGGTTATCGTATTCTTTATGGTGGAGATAAGGAGGATCGAACTCCTGACCTCTTGCATGCCATGCAAGCGCTCTCCCAGCTGAGCTATACCCCCATGTGTTTGGTACGAAAAATATTATAGCATGAACTATGGATTATTGTCAAGTTTCAAAGACCTTTTTCTTATTCAAGAAATTCCCCTAATATGTTGACACCGTCAGACGGTATTGTTTACCTTGAATTTGCAAATTGCATATATTATACTAAAAGAGGTCTGAATATGAATCTTGGGGGAGCTCCCTGGATTTGTTATATAGTAATATTAACGACCAACATGCGAGGGAGTTCGTGTGCCGGACTGAGAGGGTGCCAGAGACGCCGACCGTTATGTGGGAATCATAGTCCCTTTTTGTCGCATGGACTGGTTGTACGGAGAGGGACGCAGGGACCTCTCTTTTTTTGTATGGCTGTAATGTGTATTATTATATTGTTGTGAGGAGTCGATGATGATGAAAAAATGGCAAGTCTTGATATCTGCACTGCTTATGAGTTGTGTATTCCTGTCTGGTTGTGGCAGCAGCGATACGCAGAAGAGCGGGTCGAAAGAGGTAGAAGAATTAAAAATTGCCGTATCTCCTTATCAGGATGCTGATACCATCCAGACGAAAACGGAACCGCTGGGGAAGATGATTCAGGAAAAAATGAAGGAAAAAGGATACAATATCAAGAAAGTAACTATCAATGTCGGTACCTCTTATAATGCTGTCGGAGAAGCGCTGAGTTCGGGCAGTGCCGATATGGGTTTCATTTCCGGCGCTACGTATGTCATGTATGACAACGATGTTGATGTACTGTTGACGGCTCTACGCCAGGGCATTGACAAGGATACGACAGATTTGTCTGTTTGGAATAACGGCACACCGGAAGCGTTCAAGAAGGATTTGGTAAAGTATTATCGATCGGCAATCGTTGTCGGGCCCAGTGCCAAAGGGCAGGCGCTTCTTGCCAAGGTAAAACGGGGGGAAAAGCCAACATGGGATGAATTGAATGACTTGACCTGGGGCGTCATGAGTCCGGCATCTGCTTCGGGGTATCTGTATCCGTCATTGTGGTTGAAGGATAATTATGGCAAGAAGATTTCTGATCTGTCCCATGTCGTACAGTCTGATTCATATACGACTTTGACAGCGCGCCTGGCATCGGGACAGGTGGATGTCATCGTGGCTTATTCACATATCCGCGCCCATATGGCCAAAAACTGGCAGGAAAAATTTGGCGGTACGGCGGATATCTGGTCTCAGACCGGCGTCATTGGCGTAACGGATAAGATTTATAATGATACGGTCAGTGTCAGCAAGACCAGCAAGGTCATGCAGGATGAAAATTTCCGCAAGGCTCTGGGCGAATCGCTCATTGAAATCGGAAAGACCGATGAAGGCTTGAAGGTATTACAGACACTGGGTCATAAAGGATATGACTGGGCACAGAGTTCGGATTATGATGGCGAACGAAAAGTTCAAAAAGAATTGAAATAATGATGTGAAAAGGGGAAGAATCATGGTTATGCTGGAATTAAAACACATCTGCCAGTCATATAAGAAAGGAAAGCCTGTCCTGCGTGATATATCTTTTACGATTCCGGCCGGACAGTTCGTATCGGTCATTGGTCCCAGCGGTGCCGGTAAGACAACGCTACTTCGCCTGTTCAATCATATGGTATGTCCTGATTCAGGAGAAGTCTGGATTGACGAAGTTCGATTCGATACGCTGAAAAGCCGGAAGCGACGGACTATTCAACAGCGGGTCGGCATGATTTTCCAAGATTTCTGTCTTGTCGATACGTGTACGTGTTTGCAGAATGTGCTCAATGGCTGCTTGGCCCGGATTCCGCTCTGGCGGGCCCTGTCAGGTTTCTTCCCTCGGGTGGAAAAAGAAAAAGCGCTGGCGGCATTGGAAGCTGTGGGAATGGAAGAATATAGCCAGACGCTGGCTCATGCCCTGAGTGGAGGACAAAAACAGCGTGTAGCTATTGCCCGGACGCTGATGCAGGATGCTACGATTCTCCTGGCCGATGAACCGGTCGCCTCGCTGGACCCGCTAACAGCCCGGCAGGTATTAGAGCTCATGTGCAGGCTGCAAAAAGAACAGGGTCTTACCGTCGTCATGAACAGCCATAACGTGGAACAGGCACGGACCTGGTCGGACCGGATTATCGGGTTGAAAGATGGACGGATATTTTTTGACGGGGCCCCGGCAGACTGGACAGAAGACCGGCTGCAGGCCTTGTATGGGAGGCAGACGTCATGAGGTATTCCTTGCGCCGTACGGTCATGGTGCTGCTGTTTCTGGCATTAACTATCCTCTGCGGGGAAAGTGCCGGCGTGTCTTTATCACTCTTATTGCGGCGAGGTGTGCGTTTCTTCGATATTGCCGGAGCCATGATACCTCCGGATATGTCCTATGGCCGGATCGTACTGGCACCACTTTGGGCCACGGTGCAGATGTCCCTGGCCGGTACAGGCATCGGAGCTGTGCTGGGATTGGTGGGGGGCTCCTTTGCCAGTGCCTATCTCAATCCTCATGCCTGGCTGCGTGTTCCGTTCAAGGCAGTCATCCATCTCATCCGTACTATCCCGGCTCTGATCCTGGCACTTTTGTGCACCTTTCTCGTCGGCTTGGGAACGCTGGCAGGGACACTGGCCCTGAGCATATATACGACAGCGGTCATGGCCCGTATGGGTTATGAAGATATGGAAAATGCTGACCAGAAGGCAGCCAAAGCGCTGGAAGCGGCGGGATGCAGCCGTCTGCGGGCGTTCATTCGCACTATCCTTCCGGTGGTGCTGGCAGGATATCTGATTAATGTATTGTATATGCTGGAAGCCAATGTGCGTCATGCGGCTATCCTTGGCTACGTCGGGGCCGGTGGTATCGGCCTGTTGCTGAATGAAAGGCTGGCCTGGCGCGAATACAGTGAAGTTGGCATGATTCTATTACTGTTATATGGGGTTGTCATATTGACCGAAGGAGTCAGTGAATGGCTGCGCCAGGTCCTTTCTGGTAAAAGACATTTATCCCGGACAGAAAAGACGGTATTGGGACTAGTATTGGCCGGGTTATTTCTTTCCTCTTTTCAGACGCTGGTTCTGCCAGATACAGATGGGAAGGGAATGGCAGCCGCTGCGGCTATGGTACAGGGAATCATTCATCCCGACTGGTCTATGATATGTTCTTTAGCTCATGATGGCGTTCCCTGGTTATTATATGAAACATTTTGCATTGCTTTTCTGGGTACACTAGGGGGAACGGTCATTGCTGCCTGGTTTTCCTTTACCGCTAGTTTCCGGCTCTTTCCTGCACCAGCAGCACTGGCTTCCCGGCTGATATTGTTGCTCATCCGCACTGTTCCCGTCTTTGTATATGGCTTGATGTGGATTCGCGTTACCGGTCCTGGGCCTTTTGCCGGTGTGCTGACCCTGACTCTGTGCAGTGTGGGCCTCCTGGCCAAGCGGTTCCTCATCGCTATCGACGATATTCATCTGGAGCCGTACCGCGCATGCCGGGTCATGGGGGTTTCTGCCGTGCGATCTATCCGTTGGGCTGTCCTGCCCCAATTGGGACCTCGTTACGGAGCGGCTATCCTGTACCGGTTAGATATCAATCTGCGTGATGCTGCCATCCTGGGTCTGGTCGGTGCCGGTGGCATCGGTACCCCGCTGATTTTGGCGATGATGCATTATGAATGGGCCGCTGCCGGAGCCTTGTTATGGGGGATGGTAGGAATGGTGACGGTCGTTGAAATATTTTCGGAATGGCTGCGTAAAAAACAGCGGATCAACAACATGTCATAATGAATCCATCTTGTCATCATAAAGAATACGATAACCACGCGGTTCATGAGCCGCGTGGTTATTTTTTTACGGTCTGCGTTCATTTTCATCGCCTCTATGCGATACCGTAGGGGACGCCCAAAGGGCGTACCGTTGTGAATCCTGTACATAGCCGGAATTTATGACAGATGGCACATGGTCGTAATACAATCATGAAATTGACGCGGCGAAGCCGCATCGGAATCCGGGAAAAATAAAGGAAATCTGACAGCTGTTGGCGAATTTATTTAAGGAGAATGTATCAGCTATCAGATTTTGGTAGCTTAAAAGCGTGAGATGGCAATTACTGCGGAAAAATATAGGGTCATGCAGCCCTATGTTTATATGATGGAAATTAATATGCAAGTGTAGGGAGTTTGAGAATGTGATGAAGAAAAAAGAGATAGTCGTCACCATATTTATGGTTCTTTTATTTTTGTTTCCTATATATGTTGCTACTTTGCCATTTACTTGGATTTTTCAGATTGAACTGATAGATAAAATACAGTCATTGTTACCCAAGTCATGCTTTTATATTGAAGATATTTTGGGTGCTTCTTTAAAAGATGGAGAAACAGGTCAGATTATTGATGATAACTTAAAGTCTTCATTAACAAAGGATAACGTGATTTATGCTGTAGGACATTATGGTTTTTATATTGTAGATACTAAAGATGAGATTATAAAAATCTTTCCTGGCAATGATAAAATAATAAATAATTATAAAGAAAAACATTATATAAAAACAGGGAAGGATAATGTATTAATTTTAACAGAAGCGGATTTAACAATGGAGGAAAGGGAAATTAGAAAAAAGTTGATAAGTGTAGCGTATTCTCAAGGGAGTTATCAGGATTCGGATGTAGATGTATATATGTGGAAACGGTAAAAAGCCCAATTATATAGAAAACACAGTCCCTTATTTATTTATCTTTGAACCATTAAAAAAAACAGGAAAAAATTAAAACCTGGTTTTATCGAGCCATTGCGTGGGATGTAACGATGACCTTATTGTTCTTGTGGCTATTTTTAGGATTATACGCTCGAGAACGATATTGCCGAAAGAAAAATAAAGACATATCAACTGTACGTAAGTTTTATAAACTGCTTATCTTGGCAATGGCTGTATGCATCGCGATAAATATTAGTTTATTTTTTTGAATTTAGCTTGTTGTATTACGGGAGAAATTAAGCATCAGAAATAATATTATGGCAGAGAATCACTTGGTAGCAAAATATGCAAAAAGAGACGCTCGAGAGGTAGGAGGCGAATGTATGAGTCCAAAAGACTGCATTGTGGTAGGTGTATTTTTGGCAACCTCTATTTATATTGTCTGGAATGTTTTTTTAGAGGAATCAACAAGTTGTATTTGTATTGTTATAAGTATAGCGTTCCTTATGTCATAGGTGGGATTGTTATTGGTATTTCTGCAATAGGGATAGTATGCAATATTGCAATAGATATTGCTGGGGGAAACTTTTTTTTCGTTTCTGTTATTGTTGGATTTGCATTTTTTTGCTTAGGTGAAAGCAATCTAGCTAAATATACACATAATAAGGAGAAATATAGTTATTTTAGAGCTGAGACCCTAAGATTTATAAAATACGCGGTTATCTTATTTATAATAATTGCAATAAAAATGTTCTAGTATTAAGAAAAATGACTCAAATTATATTTGTACTGAGGAAGAAGTTGGAAGCATGATTTCTATTAATCAATATACAATAATCAAAATAGGTACCTATATAGTTGTTTTTTTTAATATTTTTTGGATGCAATATAAGAAAAATACTTTTGATATTCATAAAAGTATTACTTTACTAAATTTTATAAAATCTATCTGTTTGGTATTTTTATTGGGTTTCTTGAATGTAACTGTATATTTTTTTCGATACTTATATTTAGATAATACCTTTCTTAGTCAGATGTTAATGATTTTTCAGATTATCGTTAGCTATGGATTTGAAATCTTATTAATAACTTCTTGGTTGCGATGTTTTTACATGTCGGAAAAGATACGTTTAGGCTATGCTTGTATAATATTATGGATGCTATCTCGGTTTATTTTAGGAACTCCGATTTTTTTCCTTTTTTTATTTATTACAGCAATTTGCATTTTGCTGTTACGGAAACACAATAAAGTGGGGGCGTTTTAATTAGGGGAGAAATTGAAGTATTGGGGGAATGCAAGTGGCTTGGTTTCAAAAATTGACAATCCAGAGGAAGACTAAATTTACGGTAATGATTGGCATCCTTATATTTATTTTATTTTTTGTATGGTTGATGCTAAGTCGTGGAAAAAAGGAACTCGAATGGAGCCCATCAACGGTTCTTGAAATTAATTCAAAAGACTATTATATTTTTGTAAACCCAAAAGATGCATATAGTCATATAGCCTTGAATAAAAGTAAGCTTGTTTCTCCAGAAAGTATTAATCAGCATGCTTGTGACTGTAAAATTGATGGTGATAAAATTCTCGTGGCGTATATCAATTCAAAATTACCTAACGAATTAGTTTTTAAAGTGATTGTTCCAGATAATCTTCCCAGGCGGGTTGTCCTGGAAACATTGAGTGATAAGCGGATAAGAAACGGGGCCTATCCTAAAATTTATATTAGTGATGAAGCATATTATGTTTTATCAGGAGTTTATTTGTATAAAATTAACAAGATTGATTTTCAGATAGAACAAATTCAAATGGAAAGGAATGAAACTCCTTTAATTACAAGTGATGATCGGGTGTTTTTAAGAAGAGGTGAATTTCTTACGTTACTACAAAAGGATAGCCACGATGAAAAGATATTGAAGTTAGATTCCACGGACAGGGTTAGCGGCTGGGGCATTGAGGGCAAAACTGTTCTGCTCAACAAAGGGAATACAGAAGAACTAGTATCGTTAAAAGATGAGACGCCAGTCAAACTTAGGACTCCTAGTTACGGAATATTGAACGTTATTGGAAATATAGGGCACCTTGCTATTGTTCAGTTTTATCACAAAAATGGAGAGGTCCCAATATGTGATCCGGCATTAGGGGCTTATTCGTTCATTGATGGTATTGATTATTGGTATTATCGTCCTTATTTGTATGATGTTGAACAAAATAAATTTTATGATATACCTGATGAAATAAAAAAATTATATCCCAATAAAGATGATGCTTTAACGGGATATTGTGCTCCTGCCAATTTAAAGCAAATAGAGGCAGAACTTCATCAATATTTGGAGAAGTGAAATTTTATTGCAATTTAGTTGTGGAGGAATAAGGTGATGTTGAATTATAGGGATATCGTGAATGTTATCGTATTTACAATCACTTTCGGCTATATAATATGGATTTTCTTGAAAAGCATTAATAAAACTTATTTACACTATTATAAATATAGTGTTCCTTATTTATTAGGAGGAGTGGTTTCAGGCATATCTATATTGGGTATTGCAACAGCAATTATATTAGATGGGATTAGTGGTGAAATTTTTTTTGTATTGTTTGGGCTAGGATTTATGTTATTTTCTTATGCTGAAAGTAACTTAGATAAGTATATTCATGGTGCAGATTCATATAAAAAGCATCGGAAAGAGATGTTTTATTTTCTTAAATATTCACTATTATTGGCTATAGTTATGCTTCTGAAAAAAATATTACATTAATAATATTCGGACTCAGAAGCGGCTTCGCCGTGACAGACTCTGGAAATAAAGCGCAGGAGCGCCCCTCAAAAGGCTGTGGTTCGTTGTTAGTGATCCGTAGCTCGTAAAAAAAGCCATTATACTCGGCTAGGCTGTGGTGAAATCTCTCTAGCGGGCTTCCCACGTGGAAGCCCCTACGAAACGGCCGCAGGCTGTGTATTTTTTTACGGCCTGCCATCTGCGAACTGCGGCTGTGTTCATTTTCATCGCTTCTATGCGATATCGTAGGGGACGTCCTGTTAAGGCGTCCCGAGTGAATCATGTACATAGCCGGAATTTATGACAGATGGGGCATGGTCGTAATACAATCATGAAATTGACGCGGCGAAGCCGCATCGGAATCCGAGAAAAATAAAGGAATTTGGACAGCTGTTGGCGAAACTATTTTAAAGGGAGTTCCACTACGGCTGTTTGAAAAAGGGTTAGTGGCGAAAAAAAATTTACTTCAAAAGGCAAAGGCAGAACACAAGTAAGATAAAGACAAGGGCAGGCGATTGTTGTGAAAAAAAGAAATTCTGTTAAAGAAATGCCTGTTATGATACCTTTTGCTTTTTTAGTAATGGGGATAGTCGCCTTGCCTCCATTGCTTTATGAATTTATTAATCCTAAAAGTGATGGATTGGGGATTTTGGCAGGCTTATTCATGATTGCTTTTTTCGGCAGTACTACGGTGGGAGCAATTATTATATTTTATAAAAAAATCTTATATTGTCGTCAAGATTTAAGAAAAAGTTCTCAATCAATATTTGAATTTTTTTATAAGAAGTACTGGTATCCAGAAAAATATTTAGAAAGAAAAAAGATAAATCTCGAGCCAACCAAATAAAACACTATATTGGTGTTTTTATAATATGCATTTTTTTCTGTAAACATTATCAAAATGGCTTTGCTTGATCAATTGGAAACGCCACTAATTATTTTTGTTGGTGCGATATTTGCTATTTTGTATATTATTGCGTATTGTCGTAAAAATTTATTATAATTTAGTTTTTTTTATGGCCCAAAATAATATCGAGAGAATATGGAATTATAAGATATACTACTACACAGATAAGGGGATAATCAGTAACGTGCGAGGTTATGGAGGACGAGTGCCGCTTTCAATATATCCATATATTTTAGGCTCTGCGGTTATTTTTTTTATAATTATCTGCACAGTAGGTATATACTGGGATCGAAACCGCATGTATCCACAAGATTTATTATTAAGATGTTTAGCTTTGTTTTTATTTATCTTAGGACCATTTTTAAGTATACTTCATGTTATGAACATTATGTATTCTCCGGTATTAGAGACAATAGGTGTCATATGTTATGGACTAGGTACAATTGGCTATGGATATGAAATGAAAAATCGTCAAAAGTATTTAAAGCCTAATTGTTCTCTAACTAAACATGAAATAGCCGTAATGAAAGGGTACAAAACATTAATCATAGCTGGAATTATGGTGATTCTTATTGGTATCTACCTTTAAATACGTTGATTATAAGACTTGAAGATGAATTTTATAACACGGGGATATTGGGAATAGATGTGCCAATGCAAAATAATAAATCTACTTGTGAATGAGGTGAAATATGTGCAGTTTTTACACGGCTTAAAGCCAATGGCTATACAAATTGCTTTTGTTACAGTAATTGCATATATATTATTTGATCTGATTACAAAAAAATTTAAAAGAATATATTTAAGAATATTGCCTTATAGTATATTTTATCTTGGTGGATGTCTTTTGGTTTTCTTGTCTTTATTAGGATGTATCTATGTGATGATATATAGAAATTTCAATGGGCAGTGGTTTTATCTTGGAATTATGACTGGATTGTTTTGTACAATTATAGGGAATGTCTTGTTATACAAGAAACTGGGATATAAAGAAAAATTTCAAGAGAAAAAGAAAGGATTACCTTCACTCTTTGGATACTTATTATTCATGTTGGCTTATTTGGTGTTAAGGTTTTTATGTGGAAAATAAGTGGATGTAGCATCGTTCTTGATGAAGATTAAAGAATACGATAATCACGCTGTTTATGATAGATGGCACATGGTCGTAATGATATAGATACACTTCGTTATTAGCTGTGAGATTTGAAGCAGGTGATTAATGTGTCTATGGGGAAGCGAATAATAAAATATATTTTTGTAGGTATATCTTGGGTGTTGGTGTTGATGGGAGTATTCTTACTGCTAATCTTATTAAGCGATGACGCTTTTACTTATTTTACGGAAAGATTTTTGCTTATTTTACTGAACACTTAGCAGAACCAAGCCACTATAGCCACTATAATATATTTGGGAGTCTTATTTGATTTTTTTAGCTGTCAAAAGGTAGGTTAGGGATGTTAAAACAGAAAGAGATATGGAAAAAGTATTTTTCTTTTCAAGGACATATAAATTTATCAGAATATCGAAGACGGCTTTTGTATCTTAATGGGGTTTATTTATTTGGGGTAGTTATTTTAAGTGTTATTCTATTGTCTTTGCATTTTTCCCATCTTTTGGATAATCTATTTATTTCAATTTCTGTATCTTTATTTTTGATTTTATATCAATTTCTTTTTTCCTGGCTAGTAATAGTTATTAGTGTAAAAAGATTGCATGACGTGAATAAAAGTGGTTATTGGATGTTTGTAATCTTAGTACCTGTGTTTGGAATATTGTTGATTATTTATTGGATGACCAGATCTAGCGTAGATAGCAGGGCAGACTAAGGAAAAGCGACTGACGATGAGGTTTCTGTTGGCCTACATGTCGGGAGTGACTCTATCTCCTTTTATACTAGATATATAATTGAAGTATTATCTCCAGATTCCTGGAGGCGGCGAAACCGCATCGGAATCCGAGTCTTGACGATGATTGAGGGTTGACGGTATAATAGGTATGTGAAAAGGGGTCTTGCCGCGGGACGGTCGGCCTTCATGAATTGCTACAGGAGTAGCCGCTCAAGATAGGAGTCGCGGGCGGCTCTTTTTTTGTTTTATCGTCAGTATGCCAGGAAGGGCAGGATTGTATAGATGGGTAGTATTAAAGTACAGAAATTGAGTAAGTCTTTTGGAGTGCATACGGTATTCCATGATGTGAGTTTTGAAATCCGCCGGGGCGAACGGATCGGCCTCATCGGGGCCAATGGGGCCGGGAAGTCGACGCTGCTCAAGTGCCTCATGGGCGAAGAGGACTACGACAACGGGGCCTTTGTCGTTTCGGAAGGTGAATCCATCGGCTATTTGCAGCAGGATATCACCTACGCCGACGATGTGACCTTGCGCCAGACGATTACCGAGGCCTGGCAGGACGTCATGAAGCTGGAAAAGGATTTGAAGGCTGTTGAAAAGGCCATGCAGGCCCATCCCGATGATGAAGGCTTGATGAACCGCTATGCCCGCATGCAGGAACGGTTCGAGTGGCTCGGCGGCTATGAATACGAATCGATGTCGCGGAAAATCGTCCAGGGCCTGGGCTTTTCGGAAGCCGACATGGACCGGCCGGTTCAGAGCTTTTCTGGCGGCCAGAAGACGCGCATCAATCTGGCCAAGGCCCTCGTCCGCCGGCCGGATTATTTGTTCCTCGATGAACCGACGAACCATCTCGACGTGGACATGCTGGAATGGCTGGAAAGCTATCTCTTGTCTTATGGCGGCGGCATCCTCATCGTATCCCATGACCGTTATTTCCTCGACCGCGTGGCGACGGGCATCCTCGAACTGTCCCACGGCAAGGTAACTAAATACAAGGGCAATTATTCGCGCTATGTCGAGCAGCATGCCCAGCAGCAGAAGGCCCTGGAAAAGGCCTATAAGAAGCAGCAGGAACACATCCACGAAACGGAAGAATATATCCGCAAATACAAAGCCGGCATCAAGGCCAAGCAGGCCCGCGGGCGCCAGTCCCAGCTGGACCGGTTGGAACGCATCGAATGGCAGCCCGAAGATGAGTCGCTGCACTTCAATTTCAAGCCCGTCGAAGAGTGCGGCCAGAAAGTCCTGGTCCTGGACAAGGTCAGCGGCGGCTTTGCTGACCGCCAGTTGTTCGACCATTTATCGCTCCTCCTGCGCCGCGGCGAAGCGGCTTCCCTCATCGGCCCCAATGGGACGGGGAAGACGACGCTCATCCGCATGATCATGGGCGAAAAGGAACCGACAGACGGCCATATTACCTTGGGCAGCCGCGTCCATATCGGCTATTTTGCCCAGGAACACACGGATTTGCACGGGGCCTGGACGGTCCTCGATGAAATCATGAACGATTTCAGTTATGGCGAAGAAGAAGCCCGGTCCGTCCTGGGGCGCTTCATGTTCCGCGGCGACGATGTCTTCAAGGTCATCGACAGCCTCAGCGGCGGCGAACAGGCCCGGCTGGCCCTGTTGAAGCTTTTCCTGCAGGGGCCGAATTTCCTTATCCTCGACGAACCGACGAACCATCTCGACATCCCGACGAGGGAAGTGCTGGAACAGGCTTTGCTGGATTTCGGCGGGACGTACCTCGTCGTATCCCATGACCGTTATTTCCTCGACAAGATTACCCAGCGGACGCTGGTCCTGGAACATAAGCAGCTCACGGAATACGTCGGCAATTACAGTTATTACCGGGAAAAGGTCCGTGAAGCCCAGGAAGCGGCAGAAAAGGCGGCAGCCGAAGGGCAGGGCTCCTCGCCGGCTCATGAAAAAGAGGCCGCTCCGGCAGCCAGGAAGGCGGAACCGGCACCGGCCGTGAAAGCGCCGGCCAAGGCCCCGGCTTATGGCCAGGCGGCCAAGCTGGAAAAAATCGAGATGAAGATTGCCGAACTGGAAGCGACCATCAAGATGTATGAAGTGCAGATGAATATGCCTCAGAACCAGACCGATGCCGACGCCATGATGGAATTGACGAAGGAATACGAAGTGGCCCAGGCCCAGCTCGATGAGGCTTATGAAAAGTGGGAAGCCCTTTCGGAGTCTTAAAACTGTCCGTGCATGGAAGATATGAAAAATAAATATAAACTTTAGGATTGGAAATAGCGTAAAACGTAAAACTTTACGTATCCATCCCGATGTGTGGTTTCAAAAAGCCCGTTTTCTTGATTCATTTTTTAAAAATGTCAAGAAAACGGGCTTTACAAGTTTCTGCTACGTGGTATACTATGCTCAACTCCCATTCGGAGGATAAACTTATTATATCTTTAAAGCATACGGAAAGATTCCGATAGAAAGGAAGCGTTTATATATGGCAGCACAGTTTAACCCGGTTACGCCGGAATTATTAGCAGAATTACGTCAGGTCGTCGGTGATAAATACGTCAAGACGGATGAAGATTATTTGGAAAGATACCAGACAGACGAAGAAGGGAACTCCCATTATTTCCATAAACCGGAAGTCGTCGTCTTCCCGGGCTCGACGGAAGAAGTGGCCGCTATCGTCAAATTGGCCAATAAGTACCTCGTTCCGATTACGCCGCGCTCGGCTGGTTCCGGTGTTGCCTGTGGTGCTATTCCTGTTTATCACGGCATGGTCGTCGAATTGGAACGGATGAATCAGATCCTCAAATTCGATGCCGACAATATGTATGCTGTCTGCCAGACTGGCGTCATCACTGGGGACTTGCAGCGTGAAGCTGCCAAACACGGCCTCCTCTATGCCGGGGACCCGTCCAGTGCCGACAGCAGCATGATCGGCGGCAACGTCGCCAACAATGCCGGCGGCAATAAAGCCGTTAAATACGGCACGACGCGCCATCAGATCTACAGCCTGAAAGTCGTTACGCCGACAGGGGACATCCTCGACGCCGGTGCCCGCCTCAAGAAGAGTTCTACCGGCCTCTGCCTGGAACAGCTCTTTGCCGGTTCCGAAGGCACGCTGGGCATCATTACGGAAGTCACGGTCAAACTCCGTCCCATGCCGCCGTATGCCTTCAATATGGTCTGCGTTTTCAAGACCGATGAAGAAGCCTTTGCCCTGCCCAATAAGATCCTCAAAGCCGGCATCGACCCGACGAGCATCGAATTTATGGACAATGAAGCCCTGCGCATGACCTGCAAATTCCTGGACATGAAGATGCCTCATGTCGACGAAGGCTGTGATTACGTCATCGTCACGGTCGAATCGTTCAGCGAAGACGACTCGGACCGCAAGATGGAACAGCTCTGCGACTTGGCGGAAGCCAACGGCTCGATCGACGAATTTGAAGCGGATAAACGGATTTGGACCCTGCGCAAGCAGTTCGCCGAAGCCGCCCGCGACGTCGACAAGATGTTCCAGACGGAAGACTTCGTCGTCCCCTTGGACAAGATTCCGGAAATCACCAAACAAATTCCGGAACTGCGCGAAAAATACGACCTCTACTGCGTCACGGTCGCTCACATCGGCGATGGCAACATCCACGTCCTGCCTCTGAATGCCAAAGGCTTGTCGCCGGAAGAATGGTTCCAGAAGATCAAGGCCTTCCATCGCGACCTCTTCCCGCGCGTCTATGCCCTGGGCGGCAAGATGTCCGGTGAACACGGCATTGGCTATAAAAAATTAGAAGAATTTGCCCTTTGCACACCGCAGGCGGAACTTAACGTCATTAAAGCCATCAAGAAGGCTTTGGATCCGAATAACATCATGAATCCTGGAAAATTAGTAGAAATCGGCTAATTATTTCATAGAGGGGAAGTCAAATTGCAAAGACGGCAACGATTATATTCATAATAATCGTTGCCGTCTTTTTATATATTTACTATAATAGAATCAAGGAATTTACTAATGTACTTATTATAGTCCTAGATCTATGAAAACAGGTGATGACATGAAATACTACAGCCGCTTAAAGACGCTTCGGTTGGAAGCAAGGCTTTCTCAGGCCGACGTGGCAAAAATCTTGAAGTGTTCACAAGTTGGATACGGCATGTATGAATTGGGGAAAAGGAAGATCCCCGTAGAAAAGTTGATCCAGCTGGCAAGGCTGTACCACACCTCACTCGATTACATTGCCGGATTGACAGATGAACGGGAACCACGCCCAAAACATCGGGAGGACGATACTAGTTTGTAGTACGGAGTTTGTAGTTTGTAGCAGATGGTTTTTAAATTTAAAACCCATCCGCTAACCCCTAACTGCTAGCCACTTAAAAAGGCTTGTCGCATATGCGACAAGCCTTTTTTTCCTATACATTAAAGCGGAAGTATGTGACATCTCCGTCTTGCATGACGTAATCTTTCCCTTCCAGACGAACAAGGCCTTTTTCTTTGGCAGCTTGTTCGCTGCCGCAGGCGATGAGGTCGTCGTAGGAAACGATTTCGGCGCGGATGAAGCCGCGTTCGATGTCGGTGTGGATCTTACCGGCTGCTTTCTGGGCTTTCGTGCCGTTGACGATGGTCCAGGCGCGGACTTCGTCAGATCCGGCCGTGAAGAAGTTGATCAGACCCAACAGGGAATAGCTGGCTTTGATCAGCTTGTCCAGGCCCGATTCGGGCAGGCCCAGTTCTTCCAGGAAGACTTCGGCTTCGTCGTCCGGCAGTTCGGCGATTTCGGCTTCAATCTTGGCCGAGACGGCGACGACCTGAGCGCCTTCCTTGGCGGCGTATTCTTCGACGCGTTTGACGTTGGGGTTGGCATCGGGATTGCCTGCTTCGTCTTCTGCGACGTTGGCGATGTAGATGATCGGCTTCAAGGTCAGGAGGTTGAGTTCTTTGACCTGCGGCAGTTCATCTTTTGTCAGGCCGGCTTTGCGGGCCGGGTCGCCGTTTTCCAGGCAGGCCAGGACTTTTTTCAGGACGGCGTATTCGACTTTGGCGTCCTTGTCGCCACACTGAGCGACTTTGGCGATGCGGTCCGCCCGTTTCTGGGCCGATTCCAGGTCGGCCAGGCACAGTTCCGTATTGATTGTTTCGATGTCGCGGATCGGGTCGATGGAGCCGTCGACGTGGGTGATGTTCGAGTCTTCGAAGCAGCGGACGACTTCAGCGATGGCATCGGTTTCACGGATGTGGCTGAGGAACTTGTTGCCCAGGCCTTCGCCCTTGGAGGCACCGGCGACGAGGCCGGCGATATCGACGAAGCGCATGACAGCGGGAATTGTTTTTTTCGGTTTGTACATGTCGGTCAGGACCTGGATGCGTTTATCCGGGACTTCTACGACACCGACATTCGGTTCAATCGTGCAGAAGGGATAGTTTGCCGCTTCTGCGCCGGCCTTAGTAATCGCGTTGAACAGCGTGCTCTTACCGACATTCGGCAGGCCGACGATGCCTACTTCCAGATTGGTACTCAATGGTTAAACCACCTTTATTTGAATAATTTTAAATCAGCAATGCGTTTGACAGCTTCGACGGTGTTTTCTTTGGTGCCGAAAGCGGTCAGGCGGAGATAGCCTTCGCCGTGGGGGCCAAAGCCCGAACCCGGTGTCGTGACGACGTGGGCTTTTTCTAGGAGCAGGTCGAAGAAATCCCAGCTCTTCATGCCGTTCGGCGTCTGTACCCAGGCGTACGGCGAGTTGGTAGCGCCGTAGACGGTGAAGCCGGCTTCGGTCAGGCCGTCGCGGATGATGTGGGCGTTTTCCATGTAGTATTCGACGTCAGCCAGGCACTGTTTCTGGCCTTCCGGGCTGTAGTAAGCTTCAGCTGCGCGCTGGACGATGTACGGCGTGCCGTTGAAGAAGGTGCACTGACGGCGGTTCCACAAGGGATTGAGTTCGACAGCCGTGCCGTCTTTCTTGTAAGCGACGCAGGCATGGGGGACGACGACATAGGAGCAGCGCGTACCCGTGAAGCCGGCGCACTTGGAGTAGGAGCGGAGTTCGATGGCTACTTCTTTAGCGCCTTCGATTTCAAAGATGCTGTGGGGAACGTCCGGTTCGGTGATGTACGTTTCATAAGCCGAATCGTAGATGATGATGAAGTTGTTTTCTTTGGCGGCTTTGACCCAGTTGGCCAATTCTTCCTTGCTCATGGCCGTGCCGGTCGGGTTGGACGGGTTGCAGAGGTAGACGATGTCGACTTTTTCCTTCGGCGGTTCGGCTTTGAAGCCGTTTTCCGGAGTGCATGGGAGATAGACGACGCCGTCGTAGATGCCTTTTTCAGCGTTCCATTCGCCGGTATGGCCGAACATGACGTTGGAGTCGAGGTAAACCGGGTATACCGGGTCGGCTACGGCGAATTTCAGGTCGTCGCCGAAGATTTCCTGGATGCAGGCGACATCGGTCTTGGCGCCATCGCCGACGAAGACTTCGTCCAGATCGAGGTCGATGCCGCGCGTCTTGTAGTCGCCGTCGATGATAGCCTGACGGAGGAAGTCATAGCCCTGTTCCGGACCGTAGCCGCGGAAGGTTTCGGCTTTGCCCATTTCGTCGACGGCCTTGTGCATGGCGTCGATGATAGCCGGGGCCAGGGGACGGGTGACGTCGCCGATGCCGAGGCGGATGATATTCGCTTCCGGATGTGCTTTGGAATAAGCTTCAACTTTTTTTGCAATGGTTGCAAAAAGATAGTTGCCGGGGAGTTTTAAGTAGTTTTCATTTACATGAGCCATAAAGGGACCTCCTTGTATTGCTTAGCATAGTAATCTATTGACAAACTCTATTTTACTACATTATATGGGCCTTGGAAAGATACTGGGCGCCGGGCAGGCATGATAAAATAAAATGGCCGTCATTCATGATAGTGATTGAATGACGGCCATTTTTGCCGTATAATGAAAACTGTATCGGGAATTTTTAAGTCAAACATATCAGGGAGGTTTGATTGACTGATGGATTATCAAGGTAAGAAATGCCTCATTGCATATTTTTCACACGCCGGCATGAACTATGTCAGCGGTAAGATTGTCGACCTGCCCGTAGGCAATACGGAACGGGCGGCACAGATGCTGCGCGTCTTTACGGGTGGCGACCTCTTCCATATCCGCACGGCTTCGGTCTATCCCAATGACTATCAGGAAGTCGTCCAGATTGCCAAGAAAGAAAAAGCTGACAATGCCCGGCCGGCTCTGGAAAAGGATATTGACAACATCAATGACTACGACGTCATCTTCCTGGGCTATCCCAACTGGTGCGGCACTATGCCCATGGCCTTGTGGACGTTCCTGGAAAGCCACGACTTCACGGATAAGACGATTTATCCTTTCTGCACCCATGAAGGCAGCGGCGTCGGTCACAGCCTGGAAGACATCCATGCTCTCTGCCCGACGGCCAAACTCGGCAAGAGCCTGGCCCTCCTGGGTACGACCATCGAAGATGCCGAAGACGATATCCGCCGCTGGCTGAGAGATTAGTGGCTCGTGGCTCGTGGTTCGTGGCTCGTGGTTCGTGGCTCGTGGTTCGTGGTTCGTAGGGGCGGCCCGCCGATTGCAGAGCGCCAAGCCTCCCCTGATAGGGGAGGTGGCCCAATGGGCCGGAGAGGTTGAATTTCCAGATTCAAAAGCAACCTCTCAGTCAGCTGCGCTGACAGCTCTCCTAGCAGGAGAGCCGGGACGCTCGCTACAGCTGTCCGTTCTGGCAACCGTCCTGTGCCTTCCGAGGGTCGGCACCTGACGGGCCAAAAAGGCTTTGGGCGTCCCCTATGAACCACTAAAAAGGGGCTGTCGCACGAAGGTTTCTGCCATCATGCGAGTATAGTTTGTAGTTTGCAGAGAAAACCTTCAAATTTAAAGCCATCCGCTAACAACTAACTGCTAGCCACTAACAACTTTAAAGGGCTTGTCGTCATGTGACAAGCCCTTTTTTTATTCATACCGCAAGGCTTCGATGGGATCGAGTTTGGCTGCTTTCCGGGCTGGGTAGATGCCGAAGAAGAGGCCGATGCCTACGGAGAAACTGAAAGAGATGATGATCGGCGCCGCCGTGATAACCGTCTGGAAAAGGCCGGACTTGGCGATAGCCAGGGCGATGCCGACGCCGCAGGCGATGCCCAGGAGGCCGCCGATGACGCCGATGACGACAGATTCGATGAGAAACTGCATCATAATGTTCTGAAAAGTTGCGCCCAGGGCTTTCCGGATGCCGATTTCCCGCGTCCGTTCAGTGACGGAGACCATCATGATGTTCATGATGCCGATGCCGCCGACGATGAGTGAGATAGCGGCGATACTGCCCAGGAAGAGGGTCAGCATGGTCGTCGTGCTGGTCATGGTTTCCATGAGGCTCGTCAGGTTACGGACGGTGAAGTCATCTTCGCTGCCGCTGCGGATATGGTGGCGCTGGCGCAGGAGCGTTTCGACTTCGGCCTGGACCTGTTCGATTTTATCGGCGCTGGAGACCTGGATGTTGATGGAGCGGACGTAGGTGATGCCCATGAGGCGTTCCTGGGCCGTCGTCAAGGGGACGATGACGATGTCGTCCTGGTCCTGGCCCATGGAGGACTGGCCTTTGCTTTCCAGGACGCCGATGATCTTATAGGGCTGGTTGTTGATGCGGATGTTCTTGCCGACGGGATTGACTTCATCGAAGAGGTTGGCGGCGACCGTCGGGCCGATGACGGCGACGCGGTTGCGCGAGTTGAGGTCGCTCTGGGTGATGAAGGATCCCGACTGGACGACGAGGGACCGGATGTGCAGGTATTCCGGCGTGACGCCGTAGACCGACGTATTCCAGTTCTGGTTGCCGTTGACGATCTGGTAGGAACTGTTGACCGTCGGCGATACGTAATCGATGTTCTTTATTTTATTCTTGATGGCTACGGCGTCGTCGTATTTCAATTTCTGGCTCGAACCGGCTGCCGAACGGACGCCGCCGTGATTGGTCGAGCCTGGCGAAACGATGAGCATATTGCTGCCCAGGCTGGCGATGGAGTTGGTGACGTTCTGCTTGACGCCCATGCCGATGGAAATCATGGCAATGACGGCGCCGACGCCGATGATGATGCCCAGCATGGTCAGGATGGAGCGCAGTTTATTGGACAGCAGGGCCGTAATGGCAATCTGCACGCTTTCACTAAATAACATCCATGACGACCCCCTTTCCGGCGTCTTTGGTGATCCTGCCGTCTGAGAGCAGGAGCTGGCGGTTGGCACAGGCGGCGATTTCCGGTTCATGCGTGACCAGGATGATCGTCTTGTGCTCTTCGTGGAGCGCTTCGAAAAGGCGCATGATGTCTTTCGTCGATTTCGTATCCAAGTTGCCCGTCGGTTCGTCGGCCATGATGATATGCGGGTTATTGACCAGGGCCCGGGCGATGGCGACGCGCTGGCGCTGGCCGCCGGACAGTTCGTTGGGCTTGTGGTGGGCCCACGTTTCCAGGCCGACGGATTTCAGCTTTTCCATGGCCCGTTCCGTCCGTTCCCTGCGGCCGACACCGGCGTAGACCAGGGGCAGGGCGACATTGTCCAGGGCGGAGATGCGGGACAAGAGATTGAAGTTCTGGAAGACGAAGCCGATGTGCTGGTTGCGGACGACGGCCAGTTCATCGTCGCCGAGGTGGGCGACTTCCTTGCCGCCGAGCTTATACGAACCCGACGTCGGCCGGTCCAGGCAGCCCAGGATGTTCATGAGCGTCGATTTTCCTGAGCCCGATGGCCCCATGAGAGCGGCAAATTCGCCTTCTTCGATGTTTAAGGTAATACCGGCCAGAGCGGCGAAGTCTTCACCGCCGATGTGGTAGATTTTTTTGATATCTTTTAATTCGATGACATGCTTCATGGCGAGGCCCCCTTACATGGGCGGCGGGCCCTGGCGTCTATTGCTGTTCGACGAGGACGACGACTTGCTGGAGGCCGTATAGGCGATGGAAACCTTGTCGCCCTGGGTCAGGCCCGAAAGGATTTCCACGTATTCATCGCTGTAGATGCCCGTCGTGACCGGTACTTGTTCCGTCTGGCCATTGGCATCGACGCGGATGACGTAAGAGCCGGAGTCGTTGGTCTTCAAGGCGGCGATGGGTACGACGAGGGCGTCATCTTTTTGCGAGGTCGTAATGTCGACGCGGGCCGTCATGCCCAGTTTCAGGACGTCATCCGGGTCGTCGACGTCGAGGGTGACGTAGTAGTAGATGACGCTGGCCGACGAATTCGACGAGCTGGACGTCGAACTGGAGCCGTTCGTATCCCACGTATTGCCCGTATCGGTCTTGGCGATTTTCGAGACATGGGCCGTAAAGGTCTGGTCGTTGAAGGCATCGACGGTGAAGGTCGCATCCTGGCCGAGCTTGATCTTGCCGATATCCGTTTCATCGACTTTGGCCAGAATCTGCTTCGTCGACGTGTCGGCAATGCGCATGATGACCGTCGGGTTGCTGTTGCCCTGGACGGCCATGGTGCCGACAGTCTTCGGTTCGCCGACGACGACGCCGTCCATGGGCGCCGTGATGACCGTTTCGGCAACGTCCGATTCGGCTTCCGTCAAAGTACTGACGGCAGTGTCATAGTTGAATTTCGCCGTATCCAGGGCCTGTTTGGTGCCGGCACCGAGGTCATAGAGCTGCTGGGCCCGGTCGTATTCGACTTTGGTGTTGGTGACCTTATACTGGGCCTGGTCGCGTTTGGCTTCATAATCTTTGCCGTCGAGGACGGCTACGGTCTGGCCGGCTGTGACCCGGTCATTTTCTTTGACCAGGACCTGGCTGATGCGGGCTGTGATCTTCGGCGAGACTTCGACGGAATCGACAGGGCTGATGGTCCCTGTGGCGGAAACGGTCGAACGCAGGTCTTTGCGGACGACATCGGCTGTTTCGATGGCCTTGGATTGTTTTGCGGCTTGCTGGGATTCATAGTATTTATAGCCGCCAAAGGCACAGGCAGCCACGATGACAGCGGCAATGACGATTTTCAGGCGCTTGTCAATTTGCATGGTATCACTCCAGTCATGATGTTAAATAAGTAGGTATAGTTATCATTGATTCATTAAGTATAGCATGTCATTTTATAGCAATAAAGGTAAAGCCATTTTTTCTTAGTAAAGTGAGTTGGAATTGTAACAAAGATGTTGTGTACGTAGGGTTTTCCCGGAGAATGTGTTATACTGATGTAGCATTATAAAAGAAAGGTTGGTATTTTATTATGAATGAACGTAAGACGTCTGTCTTTTCCAACGGCCTGTTATGGTTCGGCGCCGGCATTTCCATCGCCGAAATCCTGACGGGTATGCTCCTGGCGCCGCTGGGCTTTGCCAAAGCCTTTGCGGCTATCATCCTGGGCCATCTCATCGGCGGTGTCGTCATGTACCTGGCCGGCCTCATCGGAGGCCGGACGGGCGGCAGTGCCATGGAAACGGTCCGCATTTCCTTCGGGACCCAGGGGGCCAAGCTCTTTGCCGGCCTGAATGTCATCCAGCTCGTCGGCTGGACGGCGGTCATGGTCGCCAGTGCCGCTTTGGCTGCCAATACCATCGCCGCCATCGGCGTGTCCTGGTGGAGCCTCATCATCGGCGCCTTCATCGCCGTGTGGATCGTCATGGGACTGAAGAACCTCAGCAAGATCAACGTCGTCGTCATGGCGGCCCTGTTCATCTTGACGATTGTCCTCAGCCTGGTCGTCTTCAAAGGCGGGGCGCCGCAGGTACCGGCTGGCGACCTCACCTTTGGCGGCGCCGTCGAACTGGCTGTCGCCATGCCGCTGTCGTGGCTGCCCATTATTTCGGACTATACGCGGACAGCTGAAAAGCCGGGCCTGGCTACGGCGGCCAGCTGCAGTGCCTATTTCATCGCCAGCTCGTGGATGTTCCTCATCGGCATGGGCGCGGCCCTGTTCACCGGCCAGGATGACATTGCGGCCATCATGGTCCAGGCCGGCCTGGGCGTCGCCGGGATCCTCGTCGTCCTCTTGTCGACGGTCACGACGACCTTCCTCGATGCCTTTTCGGCCGGCGTCAGCTGCCAGAGCCTGGTCCCGAAGGTATCGGATAAGATTTTAGCGCTTATCGCGACGGTCCTGGGCGTCCTGCTGGCCATCTTCGCCGCACCGGACCAGTTCCAGGATTTCCTCTACCTCATCGGTTCCGTCTTTGCGCCGATGACAGCCATCCTCTTGTCGGACTTCTTCATCCTCAAGCAGGACCATACAGCAGACAGCGTCAACTGGCTCAACCTCGTCCTCTGGGTTTTGGGCGTCGCCCTGTACCGCTTCCTGCTCAATGTCGATACGCCCGTGGGCATCACCGTCCCTGTCGTCGTCATCCTGATGGCCGTCAGCGCTTTGGTCCATAAGGTATTGAATAAAGCGTAGAGCGATTCTAATATTGAATGGATGAAATGCAAAAGTAATTCGTGATTAGCATTGACAAAAAGACATTGAAAAGCGTAAACTTATGCTCAAGCAAGATAATAAAAACTTGAGCATCTTCAGAGGAGGCTTTTCAAATGGATAAACACTTTACTTTTGATGATATGATCAACACCATGATGCCCCTGCCCATCAGCGGCGCTGCCAACGGCGAAGGCATCTACTGCCGCGGCCAGGAACTCGTCGCTTCCATGGGGCAGCCGAAAGAAACGGCCCGTCAGGAAAAAGAAAGCCGCCGCTTCGACCTCCGCGGCATCTTCTGTCAGTATTGCGTAGATTGATAAAAAAGGGTTGTCGCACGTGCGGCAGCCCTTTTTTTTAGCAGTTAGCAGCTAGCTGTTAGGGGCTAGCGGATGGAAGGTGTTTAGCCTCTCCTGCTAGGAGAGGTGGCCCGAATGGGCCGGAGAGGTTTAACCTCGTAGGGGGATGTTTTTATACATCACCCGTCATGTATAACGTGGGCATCATTATTTCAGGCGGGCCGCCCTTTGGGACGGCCCCTACGAACCACGAACCACGAACCACGAGCCACTAAAAAAAGGGGCTGTCGCATGAAGGTTTCTGCCATCATGAGAGGCCCCGTTTACTTTATAGTTTGTAGCACAGAGTTTGTA
>ULRS01016620.1_pt1 | contig 22967 bp, 18 predicted proteins | sample 1955671 | NCBI WGS metagenome assembly ULRS01 (sample SAMEA4835689, study PRJEB28245) | human gut metagenome | biome: gut microbiome; material: fecal sample | place: Denmark | collected 2008
GGTTATTCTACATCACGCCGTCCTCGCGCAGTTTCTCCTGCCACTTCCAGGCGCTGCGGAGCACGTCGGCCAGGGGCGTGTCCGCCTTCCAGCCCATCACCTTGTTGGCCTTGGTGCAGTCGCCCCAAATCTTCTCGATGTCGCCCTCGCGGCGCGGACCATACTTCCAGTTGAGTTTTACGCCCGTGGCCTCCTCGAAGGTCGTGACGATCTCCAGCGTGGAGTTGCCCTTGCCCGTGCCGATGTTGAAATACTCGATCGGTTCGGTCTCCTGGTCCAGCACGCGCGCCATGGCCGCCACATGCGCCTTGGCCAGGTCCACGACATAGATGTAGTCGCGGATGCAGGTGCCGTCGGGCGTGTCGTAGTCGTTGCCGAAGATGGTCAGTTGCTCGCGGATGCCCATTGCCGTCTGCGTGACGTAGGGGATGAGGTTGTTGGGCACGCCGTTGGGCAGTTCGCCGATGAGCGCCGAGGGATGGGCACCGATAGGATTGAAGTATCTCAGGACGATGCTCTTGACGGCTGCGCCGCTATGGATGAAGTCGTAGATGATCTGCTCGTTGATCTCCTTGGTGTTGCCATAGGGCGAGGTGGCCTTCTGGTGGGGTGCGTCCTCGGTGACGGGCAGGTTCTCGGGGTTGGGTTGTCCATAGACCGTGCAGCTGCTGGAGAAGATGATGCCCTTGACGCCATAGGCAGGCATGAGCTCCAGGAGGTTGATGAGCGAGACAACATTGTTGCGGTAGTAGAGCAGGGGCAGCTGGACGCTCTCGCCCACGGCCTTGGAGGCGGCGAAGTGGATGATGCCAGCGATGGCCGGATACTTCTGGAACACGGCCTCCGTGGCAGCCTTGTCGCGCAGATCTACCTGCTCGAAGGCCGGGCGCACACCCGTGATCTTCTCGATGCCGTCGAGCACCTCTATCTTGGAGTTAGAAAGGTTGTCGATGATGACCACGTCGTAGCCAGCCTCGATCAGTTCCACGGTGGTATGACTACCGATGAAGCCCGTTCCGCCCGTCACTAAAATTGTCTGTTTCATGTAAGTTTTTCTCTTTTAGTTTCTGTAAATGTCGGCTATGGCGAAGCCTCCCTGGGGCAGGTCGTGTCCCGGGTCCGCCATCGCCACGCTATGGAAATAACGCCAAATCGTGTTTTTTATTTCCTCTAAGTGGCAAAAAGAGCCACAAAGGTTTTGCCAAAGCGCGTCCCGTGGCACGGTTTTGCACGGTTGGCGAGCAAAAAACGGGCTGGAAGTCGTGTATCTCGTTTTTTATTGCTACTTTTGCATTTTGAAATTACAATACAAGAATGGACCATATACGGAATTTTTGCATCATAGCCCATATCGATCACGGCAAGAGCACCCTGGCCGACCGCCTGTTGGAGCGCACCAAGACCATCCAAGTCACGGAGGGTCAGATGTTGGACAACATGGATTTGGAGCGCGAGCGCGGCATCACCATCAAGAGCCACGCCATCCAGATGGAGTACACGATGGAGGGAAAGAAATATTTGCTCAATCTGATAGACACGCCGGGCCACGTCGATTTCTCCTACGAGGTGTCGCGAAGCATTGCCGCCTGCGAGGGCGCACTGCTCATCGTCGATGCCACACAGGGCGTGCAGGCGCAGACCATCAGCAATCTCTATATGGCCATCGACCACGACCTGGAGATCATCCCGGTCATCAACAAGATAGACATGCCCAACGCCATGCCCGAGGAGGTGGAGGACGAGATTGTCGATCTGCTCGGCTGCGAGCCCGGGGAGATCATCCGGGCCTCGGGCAAGACGGGAGAGGGCGTCGATGACATCCTCCGCGCCGTCGTGGACCGCATCCCCGCGCCGACGGGCGACAAGGAAGCGCCGCTGCAGGCCCTCATCTTCGACTCGGTCTTCAACTCCTTTCGCGGCATCATCACGCTGGTGAAGATCGAAAACGGCGTGGTGCGCAAGGGCGACAAGGTGAAGTTTTTCAACACCGGCCAGGAGTATGACGCCGACGAGGTGGGCGTGCTGAAGATGGACATGGTGCCCAAGGCGCAGCTCACCGCTGGCGAGGTGGGCTACATCATCAGCGGTATCAAGGACGCCAAGGAGGTGAAGGTGGGCGACACCGTCACCCATGTCGAACGGCCCTGCGCCAAGGCCATCGAGGGATTCCAGGAGGTGAAGCCGATGGTCTTTGCCGGCGTATATCCCATCGACCCCAACGACTACGAGAACCTCCGCGCCTCGCTGGAGAAGCTCCAGCTCAACGACGCCTCGCTGACCTTCCTGCCGGAGAGCTCCCAGGCCCTCGGCTTCGGATTCCGCTGCGGATTCCTCGGACTGCTCCACATGGAGATCATCCAGGAGCGGCTGGACCGCGAGTTCAACATGGACGTGATCACGACCGTCCCCAACGTCAGCTACATGGTCTATGACAAGCAGGGAGAGGTGAAGGAGGTACACAACCCCTCGGGACTGCCCGACGCGACGATGATAGACCATATCGAGGAACCGTTTATCAAGGCCAGCATCATCACCTCCAGCCAGTTTATCGGCCCGATCATGAAGCTCTGCCTCGACAAGCGCGGCGAGCTCGTGAGCCAAAACTACGTCAGCGGCAACCGACTGGAGCTCGTCTTCATGATCCCGCTGGGCGAGATCGTCATCGACTTCTACGACAAGCTCAAGAGCATCTCCAAGGGCTATGCCTCGTTCGACTACCATATCGACTCGTTCCGCCCCTCGAAACTGGTCAAGCTCGACATCCTGCTCAACGGCGAGCCCGTCGATGCCCTCTCCACGCTGACCCACGAGAGCAACGCCGTGGCCTTTGGACGCAGGATGTGTGAGAAACTCAAGGAACTGATACCGCGCCAGCAGTTTGACATTGCCATCCAGGCGGCCATCGGAGCGAAGATCATCGCACGCGAGACCGTGAAGCAGGTGCGCAAGGACGTGACGGCGAAGTGTTATGGCGGAGATATCAGCCGCAAGCGCAAGCTGCTCGAAAAGCAGAAGAAGGGCAAGAAGCGCATGAAGCAGGTCGGCAACGTGCAGGTGCCTCAGAAGGCGTTCCTGGCCGTGCTGAAATTGGACTAACCGCCGGAGGAACATCCTTCGGCCAACAAGATATATAAAAAGGAGAAAAGAGGAGACACGATGAGAGAACCGATAGCAACCCCCAGGGAGGTGGCCCGCGAGTTGGCCCGCAAGTACAGTACGATGACCCACGAGGAACTCGACGTGCTGGAGAGCGTGCTGGTGCCCATGAAGTTCAGCAAGGGCGAGATAATCCTAAGGGAGGGCGAGGTCTGCCGCAACATCTACTATGTGGAGCGCGGACTGATCCGCCAGTTCTACTTCAAGAACGGCAAGCAGATCACGGAGCACCTGGGGGTGGACCACACCATCTTCATGTGCATCGAGAGCCTGTTTCACGAAGAGCCCACCCATCTGCAGGTAGAGGCCCTGGAGGCCTCCTATATCTATGCGCTCCCCAAGCATCGCCTGGAGCAGGTGGCCCTCCACAACGTGAACATACAGATCCTCTTTCGCAAGATATTGGAGGAGAGCCTCGTGATCTCGCAGGTCATGGCCGACCTCGTGCGCTTCGAGACGGCACAGGAGCGCTACCGCAAGTTTTGCAAACTGGCGCCACAGATCGTCCTCCGCGCCCCCCTGGTCTATGTGGCCAGTTTTCTCCAGATGACGCCGGAGACGCTGAGCCGCGTACGCAGCAGCACCCTGCTCGATTAGCCCCGAGTGGGGGAGGGCGAGCGCCTGGGCGGGCCCCGGAGAGATGGGGCGCCGCGCGTGCGCTATATAAATGAGGTAGAGAGAACAAAGTATAATCATGACAAAATCATAAAAAGACATGAAACCGACATTACTTCTTTTGGCTGCCGGAATGGGTAGCCGCTACGGCGGGCTGAAGCAGCTCGACGGACTTGGACCCAATGGTGAGACCATCATGGACTACTCCATATACGACGCCATCCAGGCGGGATTTGGCAAGATCGTCTTCGTCATCAGAAAGGACTTCGAGGAGCAGTTTCGCAAGCAGGTCCTCTCCAAGTATGAGGGCCACATCCCCGCAGAGCTCGTCTTCCAGAGCCTCGACGCCCTCCCCGAGGGATTCACCACGCCCGAGGGCCGCGTGAAACCGTGGGGCACCAACCATGCCGTACTGATGGCCAAGGACGTCATCAAGGAGCCGTTCTGCGTCATCAACTGCGACGACTTCTACAATCGCGACACCTTCATGGTCATCGGCAAGTATCTCTCCGAGCTCCCCGAGGGCAGCAAGAACCGCTATGCGATGGTGGGTTTCCGCGTGGGCAATACGCTCAGCGAGAACGGAACGGTATCGCGTGGCATCTGCACGACCGACGCCGAGGGCAACCTGGCCACCGTCGTGGAGCGCACGAAGATAGAGCGCAGGGACGGCGCCGTGCAGTATAAGGACGACGACGACCAGTGGGTGACGACGCCCGACAACACGCCGGTCTCGATGAACGTATGGGGATTCACGCCCGACTATTTCGACTATAGCGAGGACTACTTCAAGACGTTCCTCTCCGATCCGGAGAACATGGTCAACCTGAAGGCCGAGTTCTTCATCCCGCTGATGGTCAACAAGCTCATCAACGACGGTACGGCGGCTGTCAAGGTCCTCGATACCACCAGCCATTGGTTTGGCGTCACCTATCCTGCCGATCGTCAGGGCGTCGTGGATCGCATCCAGCGCCTCGTCGATGAGGGCGTCTATCCCGCCAAACTGTTCTAATCCGTCTCACCAACCCATTTCTACATGGAAATCAACCTTCTGGACGACAGTCAGCTTGCTCTGTTGCGGCAGCTGACTGCCGATGCCAGCTTTGTGGTAGTCACAGTCCATAAGTCGCCCGACGGAGATGCCGTCGGATCGATGTTGGCCTGGGCGCAGTATCTGCAGGCCCTGGGCAAGGAGGTCACCTGCGTGATCCCCGATGCCGCTCCCGACTTCCTGATGTGGCTCCCAGGGTCTCAGACGCTCCTCCGCTACGACAAGCATCCCGACCGCGCGAAGGAGGCCTTCGACAAGGCCGACCTCGTCTGCTGTCTCGACTACAACGACCTCTCGCGCACGGGGGACATGGCGGACGTCATTGCCCAGTCGAAGGCGCCCCGACTCCTCATCGACCACCATGTGGGCCCGACCGTCGAGGCGGCGCTCTCGGTGTCTCATCCCGCGATGTCGAGCACGTCGGAACTCGTCTTCCGCCTGCTGTGGCAGTTGGGCGCCTACGACGAGATGACGCTGCAGATGGCGCAATGTATCTACTGCGGCATGATGACGGACACGGGGGCCTTCACCTACAACTCCAATGCGCCAGCCGTCTATCTCATCATCAGCCACCTGCTGGAGAAGGGCGTGGACAAAGACCGCGTCTATAACCGCGTCTATAACAACTACTCGCCACAGGCCATCAAGTTCAGGTCCTATGTGATCTTCAAGAAACTGCGCGTCCTGCCGGCCTCCCATGCGGCCTACTACACCGTCACGCGCGACGAAATGCGACGTTTCCAGTTTGTCAGGGGCGACCTGGAGGGCGTGGTCAACATCCCGCAGAAGATCAAAAAACTCAAACTCTCCATCTCGCTGCGCGAGGACACCGAGAAGGACCAGGTCATACGCATCAGCCTCCGTTCGGGCAATGGGTTCCACTGCCGCAAGATGGCGGAGGAGTTTTTCCACGGCGGAGGCCACGAAGACGCGGCAGGCGGACGCCTGGAGTGCTCCATCGAGGAAGCCGAACAGGTGGTCCTCCGAGCCATCATGGCCTACAAGGAGCAGCTGCGATGACCCCTCGCGGGCCAGGATCATGGTCCGTAGGGCAGTCTTTAATGTCAAAAGTAGCTAAAAAAGAGCGTCGTCTTATGGTGGAACAGACGATTTGCTATAACTTTGCAGTAAGATATTATTGAACGTAAAAGATTCCGATGAAGAAAACGCTTTTTCTCCTCCTCCCGCTCGCAGCTCTGCTTTGGTCGGCGTGCAGCAATGACGAGACCTATGCTGACCAGCGCAAGCGAGAGAACGGAGCCATCCGCCAGTATCTCAACGACAGCAGCGTGACGGTCATCTCCGAACGCCAGTTTTTCGATCAAGACACGATGACCGACGTGAGCAAGAACGAGTTTGTGCTGCTCGAGTCTTCGGGCATCTATCTCCAAATCGTAGAGAAGGGTTGCGGAGAGAAGATCAAGGATGGCGAGACGGCCACCGTGCTCTGCCGATTCACCGAGCGCAACCTCCTCACCGATAGCATCATCGCCACCAACAACATCCTCTATTTCAGCGCGCTGGTCGACAAGATGTCGGTCACGAACACCTCCGGAACCTTCACGGCCTCCTTCGACCCCACGTCGAGTGTGATGTATCAAGTCTATGGAAGAAGTTCCGGCAGCACCCAGGTGCCCAACGGATGGCTTTCCCCGCTGCCTTACATCAAGGTGGGTAGGCCGCTCTCGGCCGACGACCGCATCGCTCGCGTGCGCATCATCGTACCCTCCACCGAGGGCACCTATGCGGCCACGATGTCGGTCTATCCGTGTCTCTACGATATCACCTACGAGCGCGGAAGATAACATGCAATTACAAAACTAAAGAGAAAATATGACACTGATCAAATCCATTTCCGGCATCCGTGGAACCATCGGAGGCCCTACCGGCGATACGCTCAACCCGTTGGATATCGTCAAGTTTACCACGGCGTATGCCAAGTTTATCCGTCAGAGCGACCCGACGGGCAGCAACTGTATCGTGGTAGGCCGCGACGCGCGCATCTCGGGCGACATGGTCCGACTGGTGGTCTGCGGCACACTGATAGGAATGGGCTATGACGTACTCGATATCGGGCTTGCCACGACGCCGACCACCGAACTGGCCGTCCGCATGAGCCATGCGGCAGGGGGCATCATCGTCACCGCCAGCCACAACCCGCGCCAGTGGAACGCGCTCAAGTTGCTCAACCACGAGGGCGAGTTCCTCACCAAGGACGACGGCAACGCCGTGCTCGCCATGGCGGAGAAGGAGGACTTCGACTATGCTGACGTCGATCATATAGGCACTTACCGCCAGGACGACAGTTTCGACGACCGCCACATCGAGGCCGTCCTCGCGCTCGACCTGGTCGATACGGAGGCCATCCGCAAGCGTGGATTCCGCGTCGTCGTCGATGCGATCAACTCCGTTGGCGGCGTCATCCTGCCGAAGCTCCTCGACCGACTGGGCGTCGGCTACACCATCCTCAATGGCGAGGCCAATGGCGACTTCGCCCACAATCCGGAGCCGCTGGAGAAGAATCTTGGAGGCATCATGGGCGAGGTGGCAGCAGGAGGCTATGACCTCGGCATCGTCGTCGATCCCGACGTCGATCGTCTCGCCTTCATCCAGGAGGACGGCAAGATGTATGGCGAGGAATATACGCTCGTCAGCGTGGCCGACTACATCCTCGACCACGTGAAGGGAGCCACCGTCTCCAACCTCAGTTCTACGCGCGCCCTGCGCGACGTCACCGAGCGCCATGGTTGCCAGTATTTTGCCTCTGCCGTTGGCGAGGTCAATGTCACCACCAAGATGAAGGAGGTGGGTGCAGTCATCGGTGGCGAGGGCAATGGTGGCGTCATCTATCCCGAGAGCCACTACGGTCGCGACGCCCTGGTCGGCATCGCCCTCTTCCTCAGTTCGCTGGCACAGAAGGGTCTGACGTGCAGTGAGCTCCGCAAGACGTTCCCGACCTATTATATTGCCAAGAACCGCATCGACCTCACGCCCGACACCGATATGGATGCCATCCTGGGCAAGGTCAAGGAGCGCTTCGGATCGATGGACGACGTGCGGGTAACGGATATTGATGGTGTGAAACTCGACTTCCCGACGAAGTGGGTCCACCTCCGCAAGAGCAATACTGAGCCCATCATGCGCGTCTATAGCGAGGCGGCCACGATGGAGGAGGCCGACGCCCTGGGCAAGGAGCTCATGGACGTGGTCTATGAGATGACGAAGTAGGAGAGGGTAGTACCTCCTACAGCCTGTAATCATCATGAGGCATCTGCCGGGCGTCAAGCGCCGGGCAGGTGCCTTGTCCATAAAACCTATTTTCCTATTCCAACGAGATCTTTTGCCCTATGGATCATCTGTTTCTGCTGCAGTTCGCATGCTTCCTGTTCATGCTGTTCAATGCCTTCACCCTCGCCGTCACCCGTCTCCAGACGCGATGGCTCAATCCGCGCTATGAGCGCGCACGATGGTTGATCTTTGTCGGCATCATGGGCTTGGCGGCGCACTATCTGATGCAGATGTGCTTTGGGTTCAGGGCCGTTGACGACGCGGTGGGTGCCACGGTCAATGCCCTCGTCTATGCACCCTGTTTTTCGCTCATCTCGATGGGCATCTTCCATATCGAGGCCACCCATGTCCGCAGGGGGAGGGTCTATGCGGTCTGCGCGGCGATCAACCTGGCGATCTTCGCCTGTTTCTTCATCGGCTGCCTCCACTATGGCAGCATGCGCATCGGGGCCTGGCTCTATGCTATGCAGGCCCTCTTTGCCGCCAATGTGGTCTATTGCATCGTCGTCATCGTCCGCGAGATCATCAAGCGCCGCCGTCTGCTGGAGACGATGGCGGGCGGCGACATCATGCCCTATGTACGCTACTCCCGCGCCAGCCTCCTCATCCTCTTCTTCCCTGCCTTGGTGTCGCCCTTTGCCATCATCTCCACCAAGTTGCTTTACTTTTTTGCGCCTCTGGGGCTCATGGCTTTCCTCTTTTTCGTCCTGAGTTTCGTGGCCCTGGGCTACAGCTATCAGCCGAAGGAGTCGCTGCTCGACGAAGAGGCGGAGGAAAAGGTCGGCCCTGCTGTCGTAGTCGCTCAGCAGGAGAAGACGGCAGTGCAACAGGCCGTCGCGGCTCATAGTGTCGCTTCTCCTGATGTCGCTTCTCCTGGTGTCGTTTCTCCTGGCGAGGCGGCTCCATGCGATGGGGCTCATGCTGGCACAACTCCTGCCAATGGGGCTCCTACCAACGCGTCTCCTACCCATGCGTCTCATGCTGGCACAACCCCTGCCAATGGGGCTCCTACCAACGCGTCTCCTACCCATGCGTCTCATGCTGGCACAACCCCTGATAACGCAACGCCTGATAACGCATTTCATGCCGACGCGGCCCATGCAGCCGACCAGGCGGAGGAGACGCAAACTGCCTCGCTGATGCCTGAGGATCGAAGAAAGCAGATCCAGCAGCGGCTGGACGAATGGTGCGCGGCGATGGGCTATAAGGATGGGGGGGGTGAACCTCCTCTCCCTCTCCCATGCGATCCATGTCTCGAAAGACGAACTCACGATATACTTCGACCAGTCTCTGAAGACTACGTTCCGGATATGGCTGAGCGACATCCGCTTCGCTGCGGCCAAGAAAATGATGATTGCCAACCCCGATTACAGCAACGACATCATCTCCTCCGAATGTGGTTTTACTTCCCGCACCCACCTCTACCGCATCTTCAAGACGCGTGAGGCGTGTACGCCGACTGTTTGGCGGGAGCGCTATTTGGCCGGATCCCACGATTCGGACGCGTCTCTTTCGTAGCAGGGAGACGAGCCCTTTTCTCCGTATCAGAAGATTCCCTTTTCTCCGTATCTGAAGATCCCTTTTCTGATATTTGACGGCTCTTTCCTTGGTTTCTTAAAATATGTAAACGCAACCAATTCTGGCTATGAACCATTGTCTCTTTGGTAGGAAGGAGACAACTATTTACCACCAAAGAGACACCTGAACAGGACAATGCGACACCCTGTCTCACTACTTTTCCCTACTTTTGTACTAATTTTGAAGGTCGGAAAGACCCGCACGTTGTGGAGGCTTAGTCCTCGTCGTGGGCGCCCGACGGACTAATCGTGAAGACAATAATCAAAAACAAGAAATAAAAGTATGAAGAAAAAAAAGTATCTCAAGCCCCAGGTTGACGTCGCGCAGACTGGGCCGTGCATGATGATCAACCCCTCGCAGGTAAGAATTTATAAAGGGCAGTTTCAGAATCGACAGGAACTGGAGAAAGCCGAATTTACCTTAGACGAGGACGGTTTCCTCTGGGGGGAATAAATAGCCTATTGCCCCTTCTTTCTATCACAACCAACGAATGGTGCCGTGGTGCACCCAAACTAAAAAAAAAGACTATCAACATGATCAAGAAAATGACCCAATATCTTTTGCAGCGCCGGTGCGCGCTCTCGCTCTTGCTGATGCTTATGCTCCTGCAGCCCGCGATGGCGCAGAAACAAACGCGAATAATGTATGCGAGATTGGACCGAGAGACTCAGACCCTCACGCTCTATTATGACACGAATTTCGGTAAAGGGAACGACCAAGGTATTTCTGAAAGTCCCTTGTGGATGCAACTAGATGAAAGAATGAAAATAAAAAGCGTGGTCTTTGACGAGAGTTTCAAGGATGCACGCCCCACAACATGTGTATCCTGGTTTTTGTGGTTCGAAGCTTTGACAACGATTGAACACTTGGACTATTTGAACACGTCAGAGGTCGAATATATGAACTCAATGTTCACCAAGTGTACCAGCTTGGAAACACTTGATTTGTCTTCCTTTAATACGGAAAAGGTCACAGACATGCAAACTATGTTTGAAGGCTCTACGAATCTTCGCACAATCAACTTGCCCAAAGGTTTCATAGGCAGCAACGTGACTGATCTCAATGGAATGTTTAGAGGTTGCGTAAGCCTTACCGAACTCGATCTATCTGGTTCTAATGCTGAAAAAGTGAAAAACATGGGCAGTATGTTCTATGGTTGTGTCGCACTTTCCAATCTCAATCTTTCCGGTTTTAAAACTGGATCTTTGACCGAGATGCGGTACTTGTTCTCTTCGTGTCAGTCGCTTGAAAGTCTCGACCTCTCTGGTTTCAATACTGAAAATGTGACGAGTATGGCGTCAATGTTCTTCCAATGTTCGTCGCTTCGGAGCCTCGATCTCAGCAGTTTCAATACCAGCAAGGTGATTGGTATGAATTTAATGTTTTTTAACTGCACCAACCTTGAAAGTATTGATTTAAGCAGTTTTGAAACGGAGAATCTGCAACAGATGCCTCATATGTTCTACTCATGTACGAAGCTTGAGAAGCTTGATCTCTCGTCGTTTGCAACGCCCAATATGACTTCCATGCTTAGTGCGTTTCAAAATTGTAAAAACCTCAAGACGATTTATGTCACTTCTGCATTTACTACAGATAAAGTAACCGAGGGTCGTACAGCTTTTGCCGGATGTGTTAATCTGCCCAACTATACCACTGATAAGACGGGTGTGGAAATGGCGCACACGGGAGCGGGAGGTTATCTCACGGCTGCTTCTGCCAGTTGGGTGCGATGGGATGCGCCAACCGGCACGCTCTCCTTCCATCGCGGCGCCACGAAGCCTGCGGACGACAACATCCTTGATTTGGGCTACGGAGATGATCCGAATTGGGATACCCATGCTGCAGAAATCAAGAAGGTGGTCTTCAAAGCTGGTTTCCGTGATGAAACCCACACGACGTGCGCCAATTGGTTTAATGGTTGTACGAATCTTACCAGCATAGAGGGTATCGAAAATCTCAACACGTCCAACGTCAAGAATATGTCAGGGATGTTTGCCCTGTGTTCGAACCTCGAAACGCTCGACCTTTCCCATTTCAACACAGAGAGAGTAACAACAATGGCCCAGATGTTCTATGGATGCACAAAACTCCATAAACTCAACATTTCTAGTTTCAATACGAAGAATGTGATATCCATGAACCAAATGTTTTCCAATTGTTCAAGTTTGGATTCGCTGGACTTGTCCCATTTCAATGCGGAGGGTGTGAATTATCACGGCTTATACGCTATGTTCTCTGGTTGCAGTTCTCTTAAGTTTCTCGATGTGTCCAACTTCCCGGCTAATAGGCCCAAAATGCAGCTGGATGCTATGTTCAAGGGATGTAGTAGTCTTCAAACGCTTGATCTTTCCAGTTTCAGCACTGGTTTGGCAAATTCTGTTACCGATATGTTTGACGGATGCTCCGCGCTTCGGACTATCTATGTCAGCAATCTTTTCACATTCAAAAATGGAGTTTCAAGTTCAAATATGTTCCGCAACTGCGAGAACTTAAAAGGTGCTATTGGCTTCATCCCTCAAAATAAGGATAGTAAGTACGCAAACTACGTGTCAGGTTATCTCACCAAGAAGGTTGGCACGAATGGCAATGAGATTATTGGAGCCACAGGTAGTCCACTCACCATCGACGCGCTGCCTTTGGATGACAGCAAGGCATACAAGCTCTACGAAGACTGCGACGTTAACAACGCTTCCTACGAGCGAGAGGTAAAGTCTGAATGGGCAACGCTCTGTCTGCCCTATACCATCCTTCCCAGTTCGGAGGCCAACACCTGCTACTTCTATACCCTGAAGTCGGTAGGAACGAAGAGTGTGGAGCTCGTGCGCGTGGAGGAAGGCGTGATAGGGGCAGGCCAGCCTGTCGTCGTTCGCAAGAAAAACGCGGAACAGACCAGCTTCTGCGTCGTGAGCGGTACGGCTTCTCCCGACGAAAAGGCGAAGGCCGTGAAAGAACCCAAGTCTGAGGAGGGCGCTCCTCGTCTGATTGGTACGTTTGCCCCCATCGAACTCGCCGACGATTGCTATTTCATTGCCAAGAACCTGTTCCGCCTGGTCAGCGACTACAAGCTTGCTGCCACCGGCGTGAAGATAGCTGCCTACCGCGCCTATATCCAGCCCGAGGGTACGCTGGAGGGTGGATCCGCCCAGCTCACCATCGGCGTGGATGAGGGCACCAACCAGGTAGATGCCGCTACCCTCGTCGATCTGCTCAACGACACCGAGGCGGAATACTACGACGTGCAGGGCCGCCGCATCCCGCAGTTGCAGCGAGGCATCAACATCGTCAAGGTTGGCTCCAATGTCATGAAGGTCTTCTGCCCCCGATAACTTCCCGTAGCGACTCGCCTTTGCGCTTCGCCTCCCGCGTGTCGCCCCCAACCACGCATAAGTAAGCCGCCCGAACCAGTCAAAAGCTGATTCGGGCGGCACTTTTCTATGCAGTCTTGATCAGGAGGGAGCGTCCTGAGGCGGCTACTTCTGCAGCATTCTCCGCACGCTGCCGTCGGAGAATTTCACGATGACGAGGCCGCGGGTTTGGGCGTTGGCCCTCCTGCCGTCGATGGTGTAGCGTCCCGTCTCGTGCGCCGTCACGGTGGCTTTCGGTCTTGCCACGTCCGATGCTACTGCCACAACCTGGTAGGCCGAACGGTCCGAACGGATGAAGTCGCCGGCAGTCGTAGCACGCAGGGCCGTGACGCCGAAGGCGTAGGCGTGGTGGTCGGCTGGTGTGGCAAGGTCCTCGACGCGGTATTGCGTCGCACCTTGGTCGATGGCGTCGGAAGAGGCGATGTGCTCGAAGACGCGGTCGCCTGCTTTCAGATCCTGGCTGATCTCGATGTCGTCGATGATGAACGGGTAATGGCGGGCCGTGGTGAAGACCACGATGTCGTCCAACTGGCCTCCCGTCACGTCGGTCTCGAACACGCGCCACTCGTCTGGAATGAGCTCACACTCCACGCCCTGTCCGCTCTTGCGGCTATAGACCTGCAGCACGTCGTCTTTCAGCATCGAGCGCGCCGTCACCTTGACGTGGTAGAGGCCGTGGTTGTTGGAGAGCGTCAACTCGGGCGTGAGCAGTTCGCCACTGATATTATACTCCGTCAGACCCGTTCCCACAAAGCAGCCGTCGGCGTATCCTCCCCACAGACACTGCCACCCATCCCGGTACACCATGTCCATGCCCAGTTTTTTGTAACTGGAGTTTTGAAACGCAAAGGGCCGCTCAATTCCTACGCCCGTGTTGGCTATCTTCGAGAAGTCCTCGGCCAGTACGATGTAGCTACTGGCATCGGCGGGAGCAGTATAGACATCATAGTGGGACACCTCGTAGGCTGTGGCCTTTGCCACCGGTCGCCAATGGGCCGTGAAACCGTTGACTGTGACCTCCGTGGCAACCTCCACGACGGGAGCGGGCAGTCCGTTGGCCTGTCGTGCTGTCGATGAGGCAGAGACCGCGTCGTCGCTGCACGCCTTCACGCTGTAGGCGTAGTCCGTCGTCTCGTTGAGACCCGTCACGGTGTAGTGGGTGCCCTCCACGCGCAGGTCGCGGATGTCATACACCGTGGTGGAAGACCGTCGTGTGGACCATGCGAAGTCGGTCAGTCCGAAGGCGCAGTCGTCGGGCAGTCCAGACAGGCGGAAGCGCACGCTCTGACACTTATACTTGTCCTTCTCCATAAACCGGCTCCAGTCGATGTCATGGATCAGTTGGTTGCCATACTCCGAAGCATCGACCTGGATGGTGGTGAAGTCGGACCAGCTCGCGCCGTTCCACAGTTCGACATGGATCTCCGTGCCCCAGAGGTCTTCGGGATTTTTCGGCAATTTACACTCGATGATCGAGAACGTCAGCGAGGTGATCCTGCCTCCGTCGTCGGGCATCGTGACCACATCGCCATTGCGCAGCATCAAGGCCGAAGCCACGCCGCCCTCGCTGTTCTGATAGACCGTCGGGGCTGCTCCCGTCGCCGACTTGTAGGTCCATCCCTCGGGCAGCTGGCCCGACGATAGCGAGGCAAAGTTCTCGGTGTAGGCATGGTCCTCCGTCACTGGTGTCGCCTCGTTGTGGAAGAGGGAGAACAGGTAGTGGGTGGCGCCCTTCACTGCCGACCAATGGGCCGTGAAGCCGTCGGGGGTGTAGTCGGTGGCCTTGTAGGTCGTCGGGGCGCTCAGCGTCGTGGACCTTTCGACTGATACATCGTCGATGACTACCTGGTCGTTGGTGTAGAAGGCGACGAACATACGGTCGCTCCCCGCATAGGACGTGTTGTTGAACTCGTAGGTGAACTCCCGCCATTCCCCCTTCGTCGTGACGAAATTCTCGTAGTAGTTCGTCTGATTGTATTGGTTGGCGGCATCCTCCCACAGGCCGATGTTCAGGCGTGCGTAGTCCTGCTTGTTGCCTGGCAGGGTCTTGGCGCGCACCTTCACGACATAGGCGCCGTCATAGTGGCCCACCGCCGTGTTGAGTTGGGCTCCGTAGGCGTCGGGGTTGATCAGCGCACAGGTCCCGTTGGCCTGGTGTACGCCGTAGCCCGTCCATCCCGGCTGGTGGAAATAGTGCGATGGGATCGTTCCGTCCGTACTGTTGATAGCGGTCGATGGAGCCTCCTCGCTGCCTGCTGTAAACAGGCTGAAGTCCTCAGCGATCGACTGGTCCGCCTGTCCCCATGCCGCGATGGGGGCGCAGGTAGCCAGCATGACCGTGGCGACGAAACCCTGGAGTGATTCTTTGATTCTACACCTCATAAGCATTGATCGGTTTTGTTTGTGTTGTGCTTGTTCTTCTGAAAAGTAAAACGAGGGTGCGTCAAAAACGACCGTTTTGACACACCCTCTCTCATTATGGTAATGGCGGCTCGTCTCGCAGACAAGCGTCCCATTTTTTAGTCTTCGTCCTTCTGCTCAGCCTCATGCTCGGCGATGAGCTTCTGCTGGATGTCGTTGGGCACCAGCTCGTAGCTTGCAAACTTCGTCGAGAAGCTGGCGCGTCCACCCGTGAGGGAGCTGAGCGCGATGCTGTAGTTGGAGAGTTCCTTCAAAGGAATCTTCGCCTGCAACTTCTGGTAGCCAGCCTCGCTGTCCATGCCCATGATCATGGCGCGGCGGCCCTGCAGGTCGCTCATCACGTCGCCCATGTAGTCGGCCGGCACATAGACCTCCAGGTCGTAGATCGGCTCCAGGATCTTCGGACCAGCCTGCTTGAAGGCGTCGGAGAAGGCGTGGCGCGCGGCGAGCATGAAGGAGAGCTCGTTGCTATCCACCGGGTGCATCTTGCCATCATAGACGATCACGCGCACGTCGCGGGCGTAGCTACCCGTCAGCGGACCGTGCTCCATGCAGTCCATGATACCCTTGAGGATGGCGGGCATGAAGCGTGCGTCGATGGCACCACCGACCACGGAGTTGATGAAGACGAGCTTGCCGCCCCACTCCAGGTCCACTTCTTCGCGGCCCTTGATGTTCATCTTGAACTCCTGACCGTTGATGTTGAACGTCGTCGGATCGGGCATGCCCTCGGCGTATGGCTCCACAATCAGGTGGACCTCGCCAAACTGTCCGGCACCACCCGACTGCTTCTTGTGGCGATAGTCGGCGCGAGAGAGTTTCGTGATGGTCTCACGATACGGGATGCGCGGCTCCTCAAACTTCACGGCGAGTTTCTCGTTGTTCTCCATACGCCATTTCAGCGTGCGCAGGTGGAACTCTCCCTGTCCGTGGACGATCGTCTGGCCCAGTTCCTTGCTCTGCTCCACGACCCATGTCGGGTCTTCCTGGCGCATCTTGAGCAGGGCTGCCATCATCTTCTCCGTATCGCTCTCGTTGACGGCCTTGATGGCGCGTGAATACTTGGAGTTGGGATATTTGATGAAGTCGAAACGCTCCTCCGTACCCTTGCCGTTGAGCGTGTTGCCCGTCTTGACATCCTTCAGTTTTACGGTGCAGCCCAGGTCGCCCGCGTTGAGCTGATCCACGGGGATGCGGTTGGCACCCGCGCAAGCGAAGATCTGTCCGATGCGCTCCTTGCTGCCACGGTCAGCGTTGGTCAGGTCGTCGCCTGACTTGATCGATCCGCTCATCACCTTGAAGTAGCTCACCTCGCCGATATGCGGCTCCATACCCGTCTTGAAGAAGTAGATACTCTCCGGACCGTTGGAGTCGGGAGACACCTCCTCACCACGCGTGTTGTGGACCTTCGGCATCTCGCTGACGAAGGGCACGACATTGCCCAGGAACTCCATCAGGCGCTGCACACCCATGTCCTTGTGGGCATCGACGCAGAACACTGGGAAGATGTTGCGCATCACCAGGCCCTTGCGGATACCCTCGCGCATCTCGTCCTCCGTGAGCGTCTCCTCCTCGAAGAACTTCTCCATCAGCGCCTCGTCATTTTCGGCGGCTGCCTCCACGAGCGCCTTGTGGAGCTCCATGGCTTTCTCCATCTCCTCGGCGGGAATCTCCTCGCGCTTTGGTGCGCCACCGTCCGGACCCCATGAGAGTTTCTTCATGATGAGCACGTCGATGATCTCGTGGAAGTCGGGACCCGTCTGGACGGGATATTGGATCTGCACGCACTTCGGACCATAGATGTCCTTCATGCTTTGGATGAGTTGATCAAAGTCGCATTTGTCGCTGTCAAGCTGGTTGACGAGGAAGATGACCGGCTTGTGCAGCTTTTCGGTATATCGGAAGTTGTTCTGTGTGCCAACCTCCGGGCCGTACTGGCCATTGATGAGTATGACGGCTTGGTCGGTGACGTTGAGGGCCGTGATGGCACCCCCCACAAAGTCGTCGCTACCCGGACAATCGATAATATTGAGCTTTTTGCCATTCCACTCTGCATGGAATACGGTGGGGAAGACCGAATAGCCGTACTCCTGCTCCACAGGGAAATAGTCGCTTACCGTGTTCTTGGCTTCTACGGAGCCACGACGCTTGATGATACCAGCTTCGAAAAGCATACTCTCGGCAAGTGTGGTCTTGCCGCTACCCGCACTGCCAATCAAGGCAATGTTTTTAATCTCATTTGTCTGATATACTTTCATATCGGATAGATTTAAGCGATTAATAATATCGTTATTTACTTGTAGGGTAATTGAAAGAGGACAGGCATTTCTGTCATTTCGCCCACTAAATTAGGCATTTTTTTTGTAAAAGCCAAACAACGATGGCAAAAGTACTCTATTTTTTAAAATTAATTAGTACTTTTGCAAGTGAAATGACAGGATTATACATACATATACCATTTTGTGCCAGTCGTTGCGTCTATTGCGGATTTTATTCGACGACGCTTCCCGCGCTGCGCGATGCCTACGTCGATGCCCTCTGCCAAGAACTGACGTTGCGGGCGGAGGAATTGCCCGCCGACGAGGCCATCACGACGATCTATCTCGGGGGTGGCACACCGAGTCAGCTCACAACGGATCAGCTCGACCGTCTCTTCTCCTATATATATAAGGTATATAGGCCGCAGCCTGTCGAGGTGACGATGGAGTGTAATCCTGATGACATTACCCCAGCGTTTGCGGATTGGATTGCCCAATCGCCCATCGACCGCATCTCGATGGGGGCGCAGACCTTCTCCGACGACCGTCTGCGCCTGCTTCGCCGTCGCCATACGGCTGCTGAGGTGCGACGGGCCACGACGCTGCTGCGCCAGGCGGGCATCCGCAATATCTCCATCGACCTGATGTTCGGATTTCCGGGCGAGACCCTCACCGACTGGGAGCAGGACATCGACGAGGCCCTCCGTCTCGGCGTGGAGCATATCTCGGCTTACAGTCTGATGTACGAGGAGGGGACGACGCTCCATCGCTGGCTCAGCGAGGGGCGCATTCAAGAGATCGACGACGACCTCTCGCTCCGCATGTACGACTGCCTGGTGGACCGGCTTACTGCTGTCGGCTACCGCCACTACGAGATCAGCAACTTTGCCTTGCCCCAGCGCGAGAGCCGCCACAACAGTAGCTATTGGCGAGACGTGCCCTATATGGGCCTGGGAGCCTCTGCCCACTCCTTCGACGGACGGCAGCGGTCATGGAATGTGGCTGACATCGAAACCTATATCGCGGCCATCGGTCGTGGTGAACGGCCCTGCACGGTGGAGGCCCTCGATCCCGACACCCATTATGAGGACGTGGTGCTGACGTCGCTGCGCACAGCAGAAGGTATTGATCTGGGCAAGATCCGGCGCGACTTCGGTAGCCAGCGCCTCGACTTCCTCTTGGCTGCTGCCGACCAGGACTTGCGCCAGGGCTATCTCGTCCGCGAAGACGACCACCTGCGCCTCACTCGCCGGGGCATCTATCTCAGCGATGGTATCACAGCGCGTCTATTTGTATGACCGCTTTGTCTCACTGAACGATCGTTTCACCGATCTTTTTGAATCACCGAACCAAGCAGAAACTTATGATAGAGAAAACTTTCGAGAAAAAATGGGCTGACAATCGTCAGCGCCTGTTGCAAGAAGACGAGGAGTATCAGCGCATCCTCCGCAGTTACCGCAAGCACAACTGGGCGGACGCATTGGTGGCGCCTGCCGCCCTCATCGGTAGCATGGAGTTTGTGGCGTGGCTGGGCGTCAAGTCGCAGGTGCTCAATTTTGTGATTTCCCTCGTCCTCGCCATTGTGTTTTTCTTTGTTTTCCTTTATTTCAAGGCTGTCAGGGTCAGTCGCAAGACGCTTGACGAGGTGGAGCAGCGCATCAAGGAGGAGTATCGTCAGAAAGTAGGAGGGTAGGGCATCCGTACGATGCGTCCACCAAGCAGCGGACGCATCGTGCCGATGTCTTTTCCCTTAGATGTCGAGATCCGGAGCCTTCTCCGCACCCTGCGCAGCCTCAAACTTCGTCATGCGCTCGAAGCCATACATACCCGCGAGGAGGTTGTTTGGGAAGCGGCGGATGGAGAGGTTGTAGCCCTGCACGCTCTCGTTGTAGCGGCGGCGTGCCTCGTTGATGCGGTTCTCCGTACCTTCTTCCTGCACCATCAGCGACTTGTAGTTTTCGCTGGCCTTCAGGTCGGGGTAGCGCTCCGAGACGGCGATGAGGCGGGAGAGTGCCTGCGTCACCTGGTTCTGTGCCTGCTCGAAGACCTTGATCTTCTCGGGTGTGAGGTCGGCTGCGTCGAGGTGTATCTGTGTGGCCGCATTGCGTGCCTTCGTCACCTGCTCAAACGTCTCGCGCTCGTGCTTGGCATACGATTTCACGATTTTTGCCAGTTGTGGCATCATGTCGGCACGGCGCTGATAAGCCGCCTCCACATTGCTCCATGCCGTTGTCACCTCTTCTTGGTTGGACACCATGGAGTTGTAGCTGCTCACCAGCCACCCCACAATCATCAGGACTACCACGACGATAGACCCTACTTTCATTAGCTTCTTTGATTCCATATACTAATAGTTTTCTGATTATAATTCTGTTGTTGTTCTCGTTGGCCAGTTCGGCTTTCGCCACCAGTCGGAGCGGGTCCCGCTCTAGGCTTACCAGCCTCCGCCAGCACCACCTCCACCGAAACTGCCGCCTCCGAAGCTGCCGCCGGAGAATCCCCCGCCCCATCCGCTTCCGGAGTCGTTGGTGTGGCCCGGGTTGCCCCAGATGATGAAGGGGCCGCCAGAGCGTCGGCTTCCTCCTCCACCGCCGCCACCCTTGCCGCGGTTGTCCCTGCGGTTGAGGATGACGAGGACGACGACGATGCAGATCACGGTGAAGAGGACGATTGCCAGTCCTGCGCCAGCGTCCTCGTCGGTGTTCTCCTGGATCCCTGTCGTCCCGGTCTTCAGTTTCTTATAGACCGCCTGGGCCGTGGCCAGTACGGCCTGTCCGGGCTCTCCGCGCTTCATGTTGGCCACGATGCAAGCCCGCCCGATGTCGTCACACTCTATGTCGGTCAGGTCTTTCTCCAGACCCTCTCCCGGAGCGATGAAGTATCGGCGGTCCTCCACGGCTACGACCACCACCAGTCCGCGGTTGGTCTTCTTGCTTCCCACTCCCTGGCGGTTGCCCAGGTCCTGTGCGAAGCGAAACGTGTCGCCGTTGCTCACGCGCTTTACGATGACGAACACCGACTCCACGCCACACTGCTTGTCGAGGCGCAGGAGATAGCTGTCGATAGAGTCGCGCTCCGCCTGCGAGAGGATCTCGTCGGGGTCGCAGACGTAGCGGCGCGCGTCGGTGAGGTGCACCATCGGGATGTCCTCTGCCTCCCACGTCTTTGCGTCCAGTCCCAGCACCGTCGCCAGTAGCATTATCAGCAATATCGCTTTCCTTGTTCTCATATCTATTATCACTGTCAGTCTTTTTGGGTTTCTGTTCCTACCGTTCGTTGCACTTCATCTGCGCATAGCCTACCAGCTGGTCCGTGCGTCCGCCGATCGGTCGGTAATAGACCAGTGCCTGGTAGCTGTTTTCTGTTTGGTAGAAGTTACCTTCTGTGGGGAGCAGGGCAGGGCGTCCTGCCTCGTCGATCATCAATAGTTGATAGTTGTAATAACCCAGTTTTAGCGGCACGTTGCATTCATAGCTCTGTGTCTCGGCATGATATTCCATCCTGTATTGTGGCAGGAAGCGGTCCTGCGTGAAGTTGCCGTTCAGATAGACTGCCTCCTGAAAGGGCTTCTCGCAGCGGTAGCGGAAGTGTACCAGCAGGTAGTCGCTCTCCGTATTGGCATGGTAGTTGTCTGAGTTGCGGATCACGAAGGCGCCGTCTGCGTCGGGGTCGTAGATGTAGTTGGGGCGTGGCTCTCCTGTCCAGGGGTAGGCATGATACTGCGTGCCGTCCCAGTCGATGCGATCTACTCCCATGGCTGCCACGTCGGTCGAGAGGATCTCAAACTTCCGATACTCGTTGCCCGCCCAGAAGAGGTAGTCGCCGCAGTGGCTCCACCTCAGTCCGTCGGCCATCGTATATTGCGGGCGAGCATTCCAGCGGGCGTCGTCCCAGCGCTGGTTTTGGAGCACCACGGTGGTGATCTGCCGCTGTGGGTCCGTCACCCGATAGCCTCCATAGCCCACCTCCATCTCCACCTGCTGGTGGTGCTGGTTGATGGTTGCGTCCGTATTGGTCAGCACCTTTAGCCCCACGCCCATCTGTGCCTCGGCCGGCTCCGTCACCATAAAGGCAATGCGTGCCACCTCGCGGTCGTCGTCGTTCTCGTCGTAGATGGTCAGCAGGTAGTTGCCCGACCGCTTCATCGCACACTGTCCGTTGGGCAGCGTCAGTCGATAGTGGGTGTAGAGCGTGTTGGTGAGGATGCTCTCCTGCACGTCGTCGATGGTGTTGCCCGAGGCGAAGCCGTCGCAGTAGTCGCTCTCGAAGAGTGCCTCCGAAGGCTTCCAGTTGGCCTCGCAATGCGTCAGCCGGTAGGCGTAGCGGTGGTATTCGTGTGTGAGGTCGTCGAAACTGACGGACAGTTGCCCCCCACGGAGGCCGATGATGGGCATCCGTCTCCAGTCGTTGTCGGCAATGACCTGCAGCGACCGAATGTTGGGGTCGAGGATTTCGTGGCGCTGCGCCGTGGCGGCTATGTTGCCGAGGGTCAGCGCGGAAAGCCCGAGAGCCAGTTGCTTAGCAATGTTCATCCATCAGCTGGTTGAAGAAATGGTCCAGGTCCTCGTCCAGTCCGTCCATCAGGTCGCCGCCCACGATGATCGTGTCGTCGTCCACGACGTAGAGCTCTGCGATGCTGTCCTTGTCGTCATCTTCGAGCACATAGCTGTAGGGCTTCATCACGCCAAGACCTTCCACCACCTGCCTCATCGCCGTCATCTGCTGGCGGAGCTGACAGGTCACCTTGTCGTAGAAGTCGTCCTCCTTGTTGTCTATCCAAGGCTCAACGACACAACGGGTTATTTCGTTCTCGTCGTCGTCGAACGCCATCACGTCGCCGCTTTCCTGCGACACTCTGACGTGAATGTCGCTCATCAGCGACGGTTCGTCACATGAGGGTAACTTTTGGGCAATCTTGTTGAAAAACCGCTCCAACGACTGTTTTGTCTGCTCTGTAGCTGTCATGGTTTTGCTTTCTTATTCTTGGGTTATGCTGTGTATAGCATATCTTACCGCAAAGATAGCCACAAAATCCGAGATTGAAGCCAATAAAAACATTATTTTTTGGGTATTTCTGTTTTTTAACCCAAAACGGCTTCGTCCGAAATGAACGACCCGCTTGTTATGGTCGTTTCATTGTGCCCTGCTCTAAGGGAATAGCTTCAATCACACGCTTCACCATGTACCCATCACATATCGTCCTCCCTTCCAGCATATATCGACCTCATATTGTTT
>ULRS01020165.1_pt1 | contig 21315 bp, 20 predicted proteins | sample 1955671 | NCBI WGS metagenome assembly ULRS01 (sample SAMEA4835689, study PRJEB28245) | human gut metagenome | biome: gut microbiome; material: fecal sample | place: Denmark | collected 2008
TCAAAGACAGAGTTATGTAACTCAACTTCATAAGGTCTATAATGAAGTAGAGCAAGCTCTTTTGAGATATCAAACCGATAGGAATGCCTTAAATTTAACTGAAGCTGGTTTATCTTCACAAGCTGCATGGAATGCAATGGTTCCGCAGTATTTCAAAACAGTTAAAGTTTGTGATAGTTCTCTAACACCATGTTTCCCTGAAACTTCAAGTTATAAAAAAATATCAGGTGTCGCTTTAAATGCAAATGTTTATTCTGTTCAAACTTCTTATGTTTTGGCAAGCGGAGCATCTGTGAGATTTTATCGTGCAGTAAGTGGTAACAGAATTTGTTATTTGCAAGTTGATGTAAATGGACAAAAAGGTCCTAATATTCTAGGTAGAGACTTGTTCACTTTGTCTATTTATAATGATGGGACTATTGATGATGATGGTTCTTCTGCTCCTCTTTCAGAAGCTGATAGAAATACACTTTTTGAGCGTGATTGCAATGGTAATACCGGAGCTGGAGATTATGGTTGCTTTGGGAAAATTTTAAACGACAATTGGCAAATGACTTATTAGAGCAATAAAAAGGTGAGGTTTAAGAGCCTCACCTCTTTTGATTTAATCAATTTAAACTTCTTCTTCTTTTTGGTCTTCATCAGGTTTGGTTTCGTCGTGTTTGATGATTTCTAGCTTTGTAATTCTTGCTCCATCAACTTCTTTTACCACAAAAGTTATATTATTGAATGTTGCAGTATCATTAACTTGTGCCAATCTGCCAAGTTGTTTTACAACTAAACCGCCAATTGTATCAATATCGTCATCGTCAATATCTTTTTCGTTAATTCCGAAAAACTCTGCAAACTCATCTAATCTCATCATTGAATTTGCAATGTATGTATTTGGAGCAACTTCTTTGATTTCATCTGTTACTTCTTCTTCAACGTCAAATTCATCTTGAACATCTCCGAAGATTTCTTCAATAACGTCTTCCAATGTTATAAGTCCTGATGTTCCGCCAAATTCGTCAACTACAATTGCCATTTGCCCTTTGCGTTTTTTAAATTCTAAAACTAAATTATCCATAGTAATTGTTTCAGGAACTAATAAAACATCTCTCAAAATCTTTGAAATTGGGCAAACCTCATCTTTTATAGACAAAGAATACAAATCTTTTACGTGAACCAAGCCGATAATATGATCGATATCATCTTCATAAACCGGATATCTTGTATATTGGTTTTCTTCTGCGAGTTTGTTTAATTCTTCTAATGGCATATCAACCGGAATACAAATCATATCAGTTCTTGGAACCATAACTTGTTTTGCGGTCAAATCAGAAAATTTGAATACATTATGCAACATATCTTTTTCTGTTTCGTTTAAGACTCCGCCATCATAACTTGCATTTACAAGCATATCAAGTTCTTCTGTTGAATGAACAAGAGAACCTTTATGAGAGTGCGGTATGTGCAGAAGTTTTAATACAAGATTGCCAAAACCATTTAGCAACCAAATAAACGGATTAAATAAAAATGTCAAAATTTGCATTGGTCTAGCAACTAACAATGCTGTTTTTTCAGTATATTCAAGTGCAATAGATTTTGGAATAAGTTCGCCCAATACAACGTGAAAAAATGTAATTAAAGCGAATGCAATCGAAACAGAAACAGTATGTGTTGCTATATTTTTGCCAATTCCAGGCAAGAACACAAATACCGGTTCAATAATTCGTGCAAGTGTGCCTTCGCCAACCCAACCTAAACCGATACTTGAAATTGTTACACCTAATTGAACTGCCGCAATAAATTTATCTAAATCTTTTAGAGCTTCGAGTGCAATTTTTGCGTTGAAATTACCTTCATTTGTAAGTTGTTCAATTCTTGTTTTTCTAACTTTTACCATAGCAAATTCTGATGCTACGAAAAAACCGTTCGAAAATAGCAAAAAAGCTATAACAAACAAATTAAATATTGTATTACCGGAACTATCCATTTATATTATTTTCCTATTACCCTTCTTATATCTTTTCTAATTATAGTATTTTTAATAAAAAAATGCAAATTCTATTGTTTATTGAACTTCTTTAAGTTCAGTATATATCATTGGAGAAAATCCTTTTGTTGTAACAACTGTGATTACTTTATAAACTGGAGGTTCGCCAATAAGTGTAGGAGATGAAATATGGTAAACCCCGTTCCTCATAACTTCTCCGTTTGTGTGCAAATGACCGGCTACAACAGAAATTACATTGTCGTGTTTGTCTATTACATCAAGATAATTCTCTTTTTTATAAACACTATGTGATGGAATTTCCTTAGCCATAACGACAGGGAAGTGTTGAAAAATTATTACAGGATCATTTTTGTATTTGGTTAATTGTTTGTCAAGCCACTTTAAAGTATTTTCTTTATAATATCCGTTTGAACCAGGAATAATTTCTTTAGCTCCATCCAAAACAATAAACACAAAACCGTTTTTCTTAAATACATAATTTGGTGTTTTGTATTTGTAAAAACAATTGTTATCTTTTACGATTTCAAGATAATGTTTTTTAGAAAGTCCATTGTTTTTGAATACGTCGTGATTGCCGATTACCAAATAATATGGGATTTTTAATTTATTAATGGTTTTGACAAAACCTGGAAGATATTCTTCTTTTGGCGAATCTATATTATCGCCAGTAAAAACAACAAAAGCGATATCTTTTTCGTCATTGATATTGTTTATAGCCTTTTGTAAAATTTCACTTCTGTATTGATTATTTGTAATATAGTGACTATCTGTAACTTGTACAAATTTTATAGTTGCAGCATTTGTTATTGTTTGAATGAATAACAATGTAATTATGGTTAAAAATATTTTCTTTATCATTTATACCCTCTGGACAAATTATATCATAAATTATAATATAAGTAAAAGGAGATAAGATGAGATTAGATAAGTTTTTAAAAGTTTCAAGATTGATAAAAAGAAGAACTGTTGCAAATGAGGTTTCTGATACTGGAAGAGTTTTTGTAAATGGTAATCCTGCAAAGCCGGCAAAACAAATTAAAGAAGGTGACGAAATTCGTATAGAATATGCGAATAGAACGGTTTGTGCAAAAGTTTTGAAAGTTCCGGCAAATAATGTTTCTGTTCAAGAAGCTCCAACTCTTTATCAAATAATTGAATAAATGTTGACTTTGAAAAAAATATAATTAAATTCATGGCATCTAATACAAATGGATGATTTATTTCACATTTATTGAAATAAACATGTAATTATCCGATTGTATTAGAAAAAGAGGTAGTCATGAAAATTAACGGTGGAATTAGATACTGTGAAAAAGGCTTAACGGCATCGCTTAGGGCAATGCACGTTCAGAGCGAATTAATCGGTATGTATAATGAAAACGTAACTGGGTTTGATAAAATTGGTTATCAAAGAAAAGATCCTATCGTTTCTTCTTTTACCGAATATATTGGCATACACGGACTTTCTCAAACAATTGATGATAAAGTCGGTCGTATTGCGATGTCAGATAACCCTCTTGATTTAGCATTAGCTAACAAAGGTTATTTTCAAACACAAACTGCAGAAGGTGTGAAATTAACTCGTGATGGGCGTTTTAAACTAGATAAATCAGGAAATCTTTTGACATTAGAAGATGGACAGGTACTTTCTAATGCAGGAACACCAATAAAACTTCCGATTGTTCCGGAAAAAATTGAAGATGTAAAAGTTAACGCAAAAGGTATGGTTAGTGTTTTGAATAGAAAAACTAACAAGTTTGAACAAGCCGGATGTATCGGTGTTGTAGATACAAACGGAGTTTTGGTTATGGATCCGCAAGTGAAACAAGGATATAATGAATATTCAAATGTAGCTTTGCAAAATGAATTTATTTCAATGATGCCTGTAATTAGAAACTTTGAAGCAAACAGACAAATTTTTATGATTCAAAACCAAAATTTACAAAAAGTGATTTCCCAATTGGGAACAACTTCATAATAAGAGGTAATTAATTATGTACAGTATGCAAGGTATTGTAAGAAAAAGTGTAAGTAATGTAACAACTCAGTTTGAAAAACTGGGTTATGTTGCTAATAATCTTGCGAATATGAATACAAAAGGTTACAAAACCGTAACTTTTGAACAAATGCTTAATGAAGATGGATATTTGACAGGAGCAATAAGAACAGAAACTCGTCAAGGTTCAATTCAAGTTACAAGTAATCCATATGATGTTGCAATTGACGGAACAGGTTATATTCCTGTTGTTTCTCCTGAAGGAGAAGTTGCATATACCAGAGATGGTGCTTTCAAACAAGGAAAAGATGGTTACCTTGTAACTACAGATGATTGGATAGTAGGTGAAGGAATTAAAATTCCTGCAAACTGTTATAAGTTTGAAATTAAGCCGAATGGAGAGGTTTATTCGTATGATGCGGCAAATACAAAACCTAAAAAGTTAGGAACAATTCCTCTTGTTAGATTTGCCTCTCAAGAAAATCTTGAACAAAGAGGAATGAATAAACTAGTTGCAACCGCAGATTCAGGTGATCCGATGTTGGTTAGAAATCACAATTGTTTCTGTCAAAACAACATTGAAAATTCTAATACAAATATCTATTCTTCAACTTCTGATATGCTTAGATTAAATGCTTCTTTGTTGGCAAGTACACGTATGATGAAGGTTGTGGATGATATGTACAACAAGGCAATTAATATTAGAGAATAGATAATGTTAGCTATATGTTCCGCATTCATGCGGAATAAATAAAAGAGGGAAATTTTCCTCACCTGTCACTCCGTGACACCCTCTTCCCGACGGGGCGAAGGAAATGAAAAGAAAGGACAAAAATGTTTACATCACTAGATAATATGGGAAAAGTTACATTGATGATGGATTTGATTACACAAAGACAAAGAGCTTTGGGTTCAAACCTTGCTAATATAGACACTCCCGGCTACGTTCGTCGTGATGTGAATTTTGGTGATTACTTAAATTCAATGAACAGTCCTTTAGAAACCAAATTGTCTGAAAAATTAGGGCCATCAGGTGTAATAGATGAACAGACTTATGAGGAAATTGATCCGGCTAATGAATTGATGGAATTACAGGAAAACTCACTTCTTTATACGATGGCAACAAGAAGAATGTCAAATATAATTACAGAGATGAAAACGGTTATAAATGTTGGTAAGTAATAACTAAATCACCCTCGCCCCTGCGGGGAGAGGGAAGAATTTGTTAATGAGTTAAAGCGAATTTACAAATTCGGGTGATGGGTACAAATCACTTCCACACAACAACAAGAAAGGCGTAAATTATGAGTATAATGGAATCAATGAATATCGGAGCAAATGCCTTAAAAGCTCATGGCTTGAGGATGGATATTCATGCAAAAAACATTGCGAATGTTGATACTCCGAATTACGTAAGAAAAATTCCTATTTTAAATGCGACAGAAGATATTTCTTTTCACGGTTTGATGAATACTATGAAAGAGGATGTTTTTGGTGTTGGAACTTTACCTTATTTGCAAGGTGGGGTAGTGTTTAACGGATGTGTAGAAGATCCGACATTAGGAGATAAAATTTATAGACCGGGACACCCAGATGCAGATGCAAACGGATATATTAGAGCATCAAACGTAAACCCTGCAGTTGATATGGCAGATGCAATCTTAGCACAACGTGCATATGAAGCCAACTTAGCATTAATCAATATAACTAAATCAATGGCACAAAAAGCAACAGAAATAGGCAGATAGAAATAGGTTCTACTGATTAATATTTAGGTGTGAAGTTAGTAATTGTCAAAAAGTGAACGCCAATAATTCCCTTTTAAAGAGAAATTATCGTTGTTTATCATGCTATCATAAATTTCTTGCGCACGCTCGTAACTTCTAGTTTCGTTCTCAATATGGATTATTTCGCCAGTTTTTAGATAGATGTTAATGAAATAAGATGTGTAGCGAATTCCGCCTCTACCACCACTGTTATGTTTGTCTTTTATTTCGTACCTATCAATGTCTGAGATATTAAACTGATTAACAAGTTTTGGATGTCTTAATATTACATTTCTTGAATAAATAAAACAAACATTGTCAGTTTTGGAGCATTGAATACTCTGTAGAGGAATAAATAATGTTCCAATGAATATTATTGCAACTATTGTATAGATATACTTTATTGATAATTTTTTATTATACCATTTTTCTTTCAAAATTGCTCTCCAATATTACCTATGAAAAATTGTTTAGTTATTGTTTATGCCAATAAATGTTCTTAATTTATCTTCTAATAGTTTACAGTTTTTAGAATAGTAAATACCAAAGAAAATTACCAACAACCCAAATATAACTAGAACAATTGGAAACATCGGAGTATCTTTAAAAATTTGAAATGCAAGATGTCCTAAGTAAGTCCAAAATCCAATTGCACCCCAAACCATAAATACTTTTCTTTTTAAAAGTATGCTTATGAACATGTATATAAAGTTAAATATTGCAGTTAAGAAATAAGCAAATTCATTATCACACTCAAATTGAGCCAATATTGAGATTATTGCTCCCCAAAGCATTGTCGCTCCAAAAATATATAACCAATGAGAATAGTCTTCTTTGTTTTGTTTGTCATTATCTAATTTAAGTGCATATCCAAGCATTAATAACGCAAATATACATGTTGCAAAGTTTCTCATTCCCCAAGTCGGTTCTATTGCTTGTCCTAAACATAAAGGAACAATGTCCATAGATAAGTACCACATAGCATAACAGATTGGTAAAGTAAGTAGTGGAAATTTTCGATATTTCAAAAATACAAACCCAGTAAAAATTGTAGCCAATTCCATTAATATCCATCCACTACGTATCAATATGTGAAAATCATTATACTCGTTAAGGTCTTTAGGCATAATACCGACTAAACATTCAAATGCCCATACCAATAGTGGAATAACACTTACAGCACAAACATATAACAAGCCTCCAGGTGTTTTCTTCTTTTTATTCCAAAGAAAATTCCCAATTATAACAAAAATAATAAAGTACAATATTGATATTACAAATAGTCCACTATGACCAAATGTATCCCATATACTACCTAAGTACCAAACCATTGTTGATACTATTATAAATGCACCAAAATAATATAGAAAATTTTCAATATTAAATTTAGAATTATTATTAGTTACATTTGCATCTGAATTATTGCTTACAGATTTCTTCTCGGATGATGATTTTAAATATTCTATGAGTTTATTAAATATTTCAACTGAAATAATGCCTTCTTTTTGTGCTTGCAACAAATCTAATTCATTAAAGTTCATCGTTCACTCCCCAAACTGGTGTTCGCATCCAACCTCATCATCTAAAAAATAGTTTTAAGGCTAAAGCCTTATACTATTTTGTATAATGTCGACGGGGGGACTTGAACCCCCACAGCTCTCGCCACATGCACCTCAAGCATGCGTGTCTACCATTCCACCACATCGACAGAAATGCTGGTATCTATTTGCCGATGTTGACTGACCGTTTGTGGTGGAGGGCTGCGCCCCCTCTCGAAAAACAATTCACTGGATTGTTTTTCTCGGCAGAGTACCACATCGACATAAGTTGCCTGTAAATATTGCCAATGTTGAAAGACTGCTCGTGGTGGAAGTGCTTCGCACCCTCTCACAAAACGTGACATTTAGTCACCTTTCTCCTTGTTTGCTCGCATTAAACGGGTCTACCGATAAAGCTATTCGCTTTATTCGTTCGCCCTCTGCTCGCAAACAGTTCGGCAGAGTACCACATCGACATAAGTTGCTTGTATAAACAACGATATTTAATTTTCAATACCTGTAAATATACCATAAATATCAGATTTTGTAAATTTGAAAAACATTTTTTACATGCAATAATGTAGGTATGCTAGACACGATTATTATTAAAGGCGCAAAAGAACATAATTTAAAAGATGTTTCATTACAATTACCAAAAAACGAGTTGATTGTTTTTACAGGTGTTTCAGGTTCGGGAAAATCTTCACTTGCTTTTGATACGATTTTTGCAGAAGGTCAAAGACGCTATATTGAAAGCCTTTCGACCTATGCACGTCAATTCTTAGGACAGATGGATAAACCTAATGTTGATTATATTGATGGTCTTTCTCCTGCGATTTCTATTGACCAAAAATCAACAAGCAACAATCCTCGTTCAACTGTTGGAACAGTTACGGAAATTTACGACTATTTAAGGCTTTTGTATGCTCGTGTCGGAACTCCTTACTGTCCAAATTGTGGAGAAAAGATTAAACCGCAAACTGTTGACGAAATTGTTTCTAATATTATGAAACTCCCAGAAGGAACTAAAATTCAGATTTTAGCTCCGGTCGTGAGAGGTAAAAAAGGAGAATATTCTTCAACGTTTGAGGAATTAAGGCAAGAAGGTTTTGTACGTGTAAAAGTTGATGGTGAAATATACAATCTTGATGAAGATGAAATTTCGCTTGCAAAAACTAAAAAACACGATATTTCAGTTGTCGTTGATAGAATTGTAGTTAAAACATCTGCGCAATCTCGTATTGCAGATAGTGTTCAAATTGCTTTAAAAAAAGCTGATGGTGTTGCAGTAGTAGATGTTGTTGGAGAAAAAGGAACTCCAAATAAAGAAATTATATATAGCGAAAAACTGGCATGTCCTAAGTGTAACTTGAGCTTTGAGGAATTAGCTCCTCGTATATTTTCTTTTAATGCACCTTATGGAGCTTGTGAAAGATGTTCCGGTTTGGGGGCTGATTTTGTAATTGATCCAAATTTAATTGTTCCTGATAGAAAAAAATCTTTGAATGATGGGGCAATTTATCCTTGGTCAAAGACTTCAACTCAATATTATAATGATGTTCTAAAATCTGTTTGCCATCATTTCGGTATAGATATGGACAAACCTTTTGAGGATTTGACGGAAGCTGAACAACAAATCATTCTTTATGGAAGTAATGATATTATCAAATTTACGGTTATGCGTTTTGGTTCTCATCGTTATGAAACGAAATACCGTAATTTTGACGGTGTAATTCCATTTTTAGAAAAAAGATATAATGAGTCTAATGGCGAATATTGGCGAGAAGAAATTGAAAAATATATGACAACAACTCCTTGTCCTGATTGTAATGGCGCAAGATTAAAGCCGTTCCCGCTTGCGGTAAAAATTAAAGATAAAAATATCTATGAATTTACGTTAATGCCAATTGATGAAGAGTTAGATTTTATTTCTGATTTGTATTTGGAATTAAATGAATTTCAGATGCACATTGCAAAACAAATTTTGGATGAAATTAGAGCAAGATTAAGATTTTTGAAAGATGTTGGATTAAGTTATCTTGATTTGGCTCGTCGTGCCGGAACTTTATCCGGTGGAGAGGCTCAAAGAATACGATTGGCAACTCAAATCGGTAGTGGGTTGTCTGGAGTTTTGTATGTTTTAGATGAACCTTCAATTGGCTTGCACCAGAGAGATAATGATAGGTTGATAAAAACCCTTATAAAACTCCGAAATCTCGGTAATACCTTGATTGTTGTTGAGCATGATGAAGATACAATAAGAAATGCGGATTATATTGTTGATATTGGTCCAAAAGCTGGTGTAAATGGTGGAAACGTTATAGCTTGTGGAACAGTTGATGATATAATTGCAGCAAAAGCTTCTATTACCGGAAAATATTTGAGTGGTGAAAAATTTATTCCTGTTCCCGAAAAAATTCGAGAGGGAAATGGAAATTTTTTGAGGGTAAAAAATGCTCATATCAATAATTTGAAAAACATTGACGTAGATATTCCGTTAGGTAAAATTGTTTGCTTGACAGGTGTTTCTGGATCTGGAAAATCTTCTTTAATGCAAGATTTGATTTATGAATATGCGTTGCACAAGTTGCGAGGAAATAAACCAAAGCCACAAGGTGTGGATGAAATCGAAGGTTTTGAAAACATAGATAAAATTATTGCAATAGATCAATCTCCTATAGGTAGAACTCCTCGTTCAAACCCTGCAACATATACGGATTTGTTTACACATATTAGAGATTTATTTTCAAAAACAAATGAGGCAAAACTTAGAGGTTACAAACCCGGCAGATTTAGTTTTAACGTAAAAGGCGGTCGATGTGAGGCTTGCAAAGGTGATGGTGTTTTAAAAATTGAGATGAACTTCTTATCAGATGTTTATGTAAAATGTGATGTTTGTAAGGGGAAGCGTTATAACAGAGAAACATTGGAAGTTAAATATAAGGGTAAAACAATTTCTGATGTTCTTGAAATGAGTGTGAAAGAAGCGTTAGAATTTTTTGACAGTATTCCGTCTATAAAATCAAGGTTGCAAACTTTGAATGATGTCGGACTTGATTATATGAAGCTTGGGCAGAGCGCAACAACTTTATCCGGTGGTGAAGCTCAGCGAATTAAACTCGCATCTGAATTGAATAAACGTTCTACTGGCAAAACTCTTTATTTGTTGGATGAACCTTCCGTTGGGTTGCATTGGTACGATTTGGATAAACTAATCAAGATATTACAGCAATTGGCAGATCAGGGAAATACTGTTCTTGTAATTGAACATAATCTGGATTTTATAAAAATTGCTGATTATATTATTGATTTAGGTCCGGAAGGCGGTATTGGCGGTGGACAGATTATTGCGCAAGGAACTCCTTCTGAAGTTGCAAGATGTAAACAATCTTACACAGGTCAATATTTAAAACCAATGTTGACAAATAGTTCAAAATAATTTATCTTTTTTTATAGAAAGTAGGTTTTATGAAAAAATTTTACGGCTTTTGTTTTTTAATATTGGCATTATTAGGTCAACCGGTTTTTGCAAAAACTGTAGCAGTTGAAGCAATGAGTGATTTTACGACAGAAAATCCTCCTAAAGAGATGAGTGTAAAGCTTTTGGAAGATGTTGTTGTTGATGAAAATTTAACAATAAAAGCCGAAGACATTATTGATGGGACAGTCATAGATGTTACAGATCCAAAAAGATTGAAAAGAAATGCAACATTTACATTTGTGCCTACGAGTTATAAAGATAAAGATGGAAAAGTTGTTGTAATAAAAAACTATTGCCCTGCAAAATATACGACAAAAGTTAATAAAGGAGAACTTGCGAAATCAGCTGTATTAGGTGTTGGTAATTTTTTTGTGAAAGGTTTGTCAATTGGGTATAGTGCGGTGGAAGGTGCTATTAAAAATGAGAAAGACAACCGTTTTAAATCAAGTGTAAACGAGGTTTATCAAGATTCTCCGCTTTCTTATGTTGAAAAAGGTGCGGAACTTATTATAGAAAAAGGACAAGTTTTCTTTTTGAATTTTAAAACAAAAGATGATGTGCCGGAAGAAGATTTGCCAAATTATGAATATACCGAGTTACAACCTGCGAATAATGTAAAATAAGTTATATAAGTCTTATATAACGGGAATTGACGGATTTTAGAAATTATGTTATTATCCTGTTATAGCAATTCGGAGATAAAAAGAATGAAAAAAATATTATTTATTATTGCATTACTAACAGGTCTGGCAGTTGCGCCGGCAGAGGCTAAAACTGCACCGGTTCAAGCATTACAGGATTTCTCTGTTTCAAATCCTGCTCAAACTTTGTTGATTAAAATGCTTGCAAATGTTCAACTTAATAAAGATACTATGTTGCATGAAGGTTTTTATGTTCTAGGTCAAATTCAAAGTGTTTCAAATTCTTCATTTGTATTTATACCAATTAAATATCAAAACTTCCATAATGAAGTATATGAAATTAACGGAAACTACCCTGCAAAATTTGTAGAAATGGTTGATGCGGCTACTAAACAACCTCCACAGGGAACAATCGCTAAGGATGCAAAATTCTTAATGGACTTTGTGATTGCTGATGAAGCTCCTGACAATTCTATTGGAGCTAAATACCAAAATATGGGAACTCCTTCAAATGGAATTTCTGCAGTAGTGAACCAACAGGATTTGGTTTTGTATGATGGAAGTATTCCAAAAACAATGAAAGATTTTCCTGGAATTAAATTAAACTCTTTTGATAATGGTAGTAATTTCAATATTCCAAAAAGATTGATAATTGAAGCTACTCCACGAGAAGTTAATGTTAATGATTTAAAATATTAATTCTTAAAATAAAAATATGAAGTAAAAAGGCGATCATTTTGATCGCCTTTTTGTTGCTAAAGCTTGTAAGGATAATCTTTTAAAAATTCCCAATTGTCATATTGTAATAATGTTGAACAATAGGCAGCATTATTTTTGCAGTAACTAAGAGCTTCTTCTCGAGAGTTTATTTTCCCTGGTCCATAACTGGTGAAAGCTTTTTTAGTTGAGCCTTGCAAAAAAGTCATTTGTCCTTCATTTGTACATAAAATAAAAGAAAACCTATCTTTGCCGGCTTCGTTTGGGGCTTTAGTTCCGTTGTAATCATAGTTCATATCTAAACATCCACCATTGTGCAAATAAACAACTGAGGAATCACTGAATATAATTCTGACTTCGTAATTTCTTGCATCTGCTGGATTGTCTGATTTAATAGCTTTATCTATAGAAACATATTTAATATATGGAGCAAGATATGTCATGAAAAAATCGTAGGCGTTTTGTGCATTTATGCTTTGCTTATCGCTAGAACCATCTTCTGCTTTTCTAGTCCATTCTGTTGGTTCTCCGTTATCGTTTGTTGAAAGAAGTACGGCTTGCGACATCATACTATAGAATTTTTTAATTCTTGTTGTAGCCTCTTTTTTTCTGTAATTTTGGATTAGAGATGGCATTGTCATTGCTGCAACTACACCAATTATGCCGAGTGTAATCAGTACTTCTGCTAATGTGAAACCTTTTTTCATAAATCCTCCAGAATTGTTCAAATGCAAATAAGAGTATTCAAATACGAATAACAATAATCGTATGCAAATACTAGTTTAACCTATTTTTTCAAAAAAGTCAATATAATATATAATTCTAATTATGAACATAAAGACTAAAATTAAGATGTTGACTGCATCCCGTGCAACTACATTGAAAAAGCTTGCAGAAAGATTGAGTGAAGAAACCGGTGAGGACTATACTTATAACAGTTTGTTGGGAAAATTGAATAGGGAGAGTTTGTCTTTGAAAGAAGCCGAGATTATTGCGTCTATTCTTGATTATAAGTTAGAGTTTGTGGATTTGTATAAGTAATTTTTGTTGAAATTAGTTGTATTATAATAATGTTGGAGTAGGTACCCCGCCCTACATTTTTATATTGTGGTGTGGCTTATACACATAAATATACAAAAGCGCCATTTCCAAAATTGAAAAAATAACTTCAATATTCAGAAATAGCGCTAATACTAAAAGTTTTTGCAGTGGGCAAATTAGCCTTTTACTTGGCTCATAACTTCGTCAGCGAAGTTTTCTTGACGTTTTTCAAGACCTTCACCTAGCATATATCTAGAGAAAGCTTTGATAGTTAATTTACCTTCAATCAATTGTCCAACAGTTACGTCAGGATTTTTGATGAAAGGTTGTTCAAGAAGAACTCTGTGTGACATAAGTTTGTTTACACGACCTTCAACGATTTTAGCTCTGATTTGTTCAGGTTTCTTTTGAAGATCTTCTTTACCCATTTCAACTTCTGTTTCGTGATCGATAACAGATTGAGGAATTTCTGCTCTTGTAATAAATTCTGGAGCAGAAGATGCGATATGTAAGCAGATATCGTTCATCAATTCAGCATCTTTGTTATCAGTTTCGATTAAAACACCGATTTTACCGTTGTGAATGTAAGAAGCAGTGTTGCCTTCATAACGAACAAATCTTCTGAAGGTAATTTTTTCGCCGATAGAAGCGATTTTTTCTTTAATAACTTCAGAAACAACTTTTCCGCATTTAGGGCAAGTTGAAGCAAGAAGTGCATCAACATCAGCTGGGTTTGAAGTTGCAACAAGTTCAGCCAAACCGTTAGCAAGTTCTTTAAATTCTTCGTTTTTTGCAACGAAGTCAGTTTCACAGTTCAATTCAACCATTGCACCGCAATTGTCTTGGATAGAAGAAGTAACAACACCTTCAGCTGCAATTCTTCCCATTTTTTTATCAGCAGAAGCCATACCTTTTTGGCGAAGGACTTCCATAGCCTTTTCCATATCACCGTCAGTTTCAACAAGAGCTTTTTTAGCATCCATCATACCAGCACCTGTTTTATCACGGAGTTCTTTAACCATTTGAGCTGTAATATTCATTTATAATTCTCCTTATTTATATTAAGCGAAACGTGAAAAATGAGAAGTGAAAAGTTCTTTACATAAAAGCAATCTTAGCAAAATTATACTAATATCAACTTTTGTAATGGTCTTTTCACATTTCACCTTTCACGTCTCACGAATGTATCTATTCAGCAGCAACTTCTTCTGCTTTAACTTCAACACCTGCATCTTCAGGTTTGATTCCTTCAAGTTTCTTAGCGTTAGCATTAGCTTCTCTAAGTTGTTTGCCTTCCAAAACAGCATCAGCCAATTTAGAAGTGATTAACTTGATAGATCTGATAGCATCGTCATTACCAGGAATGATGTAGTCGATACCTTCTGGATCAGCGTTAGTATCTGCTAGGCAGATAACAGGGATGTTAAGTTTGTTAGCTTCTTTAATAGCAATATCTTCTTTCTTTTGGTCAACGATAAAGATTAAATCAGGAAGACCTCTCATGTCTTTGATACCGCCTAAAGTTTTGCTTAATTTACCTAATTCTCTGTTCAATTTAGCGATTTCTTTTTTAGGTAATTTTTCAGCGTGACCAGAATTGATGAAATCTTCTAGTTCTCTAAGTTTGTTAACACGTCCTCTGATAGTTTCAAAGTTAGTTAACATACCGCCTAACCATCTTCTGTTGATATAATAAGCACCAACTCTAGTTGCTTCTTCAGCAACAACTTCAGCTGCTTGTTTTTTAGTTCCTACAAATAAGATATTTTTGTTTTTAGCTGCAAATTCTCTAACAACTGCATAAGCTTCATCAAGCAAATCAGTAGTTTTGCGCAAATCTAATACGTAAATACCGTTTCTTGCACCGTAAATATACGGTTTCATTTTAGGGTTCCATCTTTGTGTTTGGTGTCCGAAGTGTACACCTGCTTCTAAAAGTTCAATCATAGATGCTACTGGCATCGGTTTTCTCCTTTTGTTTAACTTATTGTACTACGGGCTAAACCGCCCCATCCGAGTTGGACTAGGGTAAAACCTATCGGGCTAGTATAACCACTATCATTTTAATATAAACATGTTGTTATGCAAATTATTGTTGAGAATTATTAATTTTAGTGAGAAGTGAAAAGAACTTATCGGTATGAATAAGTGAGTGGTGAATGGTGAGTAGTGAATTGACCGTTTCAAAAGGTAGGTTGGGGTTTCTACCCCAACAACATGAACTTATTTCTCAGTGTACTACGCTCATACCTCTGCTCACAAAGCTAATTTCGAATATATGAAGTATGGATGAATATTGTTCCAAATGGGGAGGGCGACTTTGTCAAAGAAAATACCAGTATATGATGTATGAACCAAAGTTGTCGCAGAGGGCTACGTGCGTAGCACAAAAAAAACGGACTTTCTATTGAGATAGATTGTCCGGTATTTCATTTTCTGAAACAAAAAGGATTTACATTAACTTATATTGTGTATTTTAAATCTTTTTCATCACCCTTGCGATATTTCATCACAAACTTTTTGCTCAACCCTTTTTAAAAAATCCCTAATCATCACTTCTTATGGGTTGAAAAAATTTTTTTTGAACGAAGTTTGGTAAAAACCATCCCCGCTCCCAAGATATTTGTATAACCATCATAGAATAAAGCAACGAAAAAATAACAAAAATTTCTTAATTTTCCTAATCTTTTTACAATTAATTCTGGCGCAAATCCAAAGATTGGCGGTTGGAGATGATTTGTACCTATTAGAATAAAATTTGAAAAATTTACATAATTTTTGTAAAGCAAGTGTTAAAAACTCTTGCATATTCTGAAAAAAGTCTAAGCAAGGTGGGCATGGTGATTTTTTTAATATTAATATTGTTAACATATTAATATTCGATTTTTTTTATAAAAATATGGGCATAATATACATAAATGGGAAAATTAATTTATACTTCAAAAAGACATGTTAACAAATGTAACGAATTAGATAGTTTGTGAAATCGAGCGATTTGAGATGTTTTTACATGTATAAGAGTATAAAAAGAGAGATGTATCATGACTGCTGTAGCAAGACCCGGTTTGCAACCGTTGAAAATACAACAGAATAATAAAGACAATACCTCAAAGGCAGGTTCTACACCTACTACGTTGAAAGCGAGCGTAAGTCAAAGTTTGGCAAATGCGCAAAGGGCGACCGGCGGAGTAAGTTATGGAATTATGGCGCAACGTACTGCGGTTGGCTCTGGTGCAATTTTCAATGTTAAACAGTTTAATAGCAATTCTATTGCAATGCAAAGATATCAATTGAATGCAAATAGAGTAAGGGTAAATAATAATATTGTTGCTCCAAAGGCTCATAATTGTAATGGTTCAAGCAACAAATTTGACGATGCGTTACTAGCAATGCAAATATTGAATAAATTTGGAGCTTTGGCTACTGCTAAAACAGACAAATCATCAGGTACAAAACAACCAGATGGAGCAGGTGGAACAAAAGCTTCTGATTTGAGTGGAATTTTGAGCCAGTTGAATAGTGCAAAAACTTCTGGAGATGTTGAAAGTGCTTTAACTAGTATTAAGGGTAAACTTGCAACAATAGAAACAGAAACTCCAAAACTTCAAAAAGAAGTTGAAGATGCAAAAGCAAATGAAGAAAAAGCAAAAACAAGCTTGAAAACTACAAATGAAAGCATAGATACTGAAAAACAAAACGTTCAAAAACAAGAAGGATTTATTCAAAAATTTGGAGCTGAAATTGCTCAAATAGATAATCAGATTTCAGGTTTAAAAGCTCAGTTAGGTTCAACTGATGGTGATATTTCAGCCATTACAGGACAAATTAAACAATTGGAAACACAAAAGCAATTATTAGAAAAGCAAAAAGCTGATGCAGAAAAATCTAAGAGTGATTCTGAGGCTAAGTTAAAAGACTTGAATGCAGATAAAGAAAAATATACTAAAGAGCTTCAAGATAGCGGAAAGACAGTAAAAGAAAGTCAGGCTAAATTAGAAAAAATGCAAACTCAAAAAAGTGAGTTGGAAAATGCTAAGACAAGTGCTGAAAAGAAATTAGAAACACAAAGTAAAAAAGATAAAAACTCATTAGATTCAATGAAACGCAAACTTGACGGCTATGCAAAGGATTTTGCTAAAGAAACAAATACAGACAAGAAAAATAAAATGTCTGAAAAATATACTGCATTGGCAAAAGAATTTAACTCTACTTTAGCAGATACTGCAGCAGATGTAAAATGCAATTATTCAGAATATGCAACAGATTTAGCTAAGAGCTAATTATAACATATTGTAATAAATGACTTTACTTTTCAACTTATCTAATTTATAATAATCGCATAGACAGTATTGTCACAGAAAAAAGAACGGGAACTCCCGTTCTTTTTTAGCTAATATATGGCTTTTTGAAATGGTAGAAAGGGTAAGTTATGAAACAGGAAATTAACAGGCATGACGTTTTGGAGAAGATTACTCCTTTGATTGAAAATACGGCTATGCGTTTTGGTTATATCCCGATTGAAATAGAGTTTCTAAAAGAAAATCACAGGTGGTTTTTGAGAATTTATTTGTACTCAAAAGATAAAGAAGTTACCCTTGACGATTGCGAAAATGTTACAAGGAGTTTATCAGACTTTTTGGATGAGCTTATTCCAGTGAAATACTATTTGGAAGTTTCCTCTCCGGGGTTAGAGCGCAAATTCAAGTCTGATAAAGAGTTTATTTATTTTAACGGAAGAAGAATTAGTTTAAAATTAAAAACTCCGTTGGAAGGTGAAGAAGAAAAAATTTTTAAAGGGGAAATTTTGGATTTTAACGAAACGGATGGCTTGAAGTTCTTTAGATTTGATGATGGTAAAGAATTGCAAATTCCAAGAGAAAAAATTCAATCTGCTAAACTATACATTGATTAATAATAAGAAAGGAATATAAACATGATTAAAATTGGAACAGCGTTATTTGAAGCTTGTGAAGAGCTTGAAAGAGAAAGAGGAATTTCTAAAGAAGTTTTGATTGCCTCATTATGTGATGCGATGGTTGCAGCTTACAAAAAGCACATGCACATTAAAGAAGCTGACAATATTGAAGCTATCTTAGATGAACAATCTGGAGAAATTGGTGTATTCAGTACAAAATTGGTTGTTGATGAAGTTGAAGATCCTGATACTCAAATAACTTTGGCTGATGCAAAAGATATAGTCGAAGATGTTGAAGTTGGCGACGAAATCAAGATAGAAGTTACTCCAGAACAATTTGGTCGTATCGCTGCTCAATCTGCAAAACAAGTTATTACTCAACGTATTAGAGAAGCTGAAAGAAATATGGTTTTGCAAGAATTTTTGGATAAAAAAGGCACTTTGACAACCGGTATTATTCAAAGAGTTGAAAACCGTAATGTTATCGTAAATATTGGTAAAACAGATGCGATTATGCCTCAAAAAGAACAAATTCCTGGTGAATATTATAAACCGGGTAACAGAATTAGAGTTTTCGTTCTTAACGTAAAAGAAACAACTAGATTGCCGCAAGTAATCGTTTCTCATGCACATGCTGAAATTGTAAGAGAATTGTTTGAACTTGAAGTTCCTGAAATTGAAGATGGAATTGTTGAAATTAAATCAATCTCAAGAGAAGCTGGTTATAGAACTAAAATTGCCGTATGGTCAAATGATCCGGAAGTTGATTGTGTAGGTGCTTGCATCGGACCTAGAGGTTCAAGAATACAAACAATTGTTTCTGAATTGAAAAATGAAAAAATTGATATTGTAAGATATTCAGAAGATCCTGTAGAATATATTGTTAACGCTTTATCTCCAGCAAGGGTTGTTTCTGTAGATATTTTGGCAGATGATGAATATGCTCATGATGCAATGGTTGTTGTTCCTGATGATCAGTTGAGCCTTGCAATTGGTAGAGAAGGACAAAACGTAAGACTTGCTCACAAATTGACAGGTTGGAAGATAGATATTAAGAGCGTTTCTCAAATGGAAAGAGCTGAAGAACAAAATATTTCTAACTATGAAGAAACTCCTGAAGAAGTTGTTGATGATGCAGTTGAAGAAGTTGATGAACTTCAACAAGAAATTGAAGAAGAAATGAACCAACAAGCATTGGATGAAGAAGATCTTCAAGAAGAAGCTGCTGAAACAGATGAAACAGAAGAGTAGTTTTGTAAATATTAACATACTCGAAAAAGAACCTCATTATTGGGGTTCTTTTTTTCTATAAAAGAACTTATCGCCCTATTGCCATATAGCCCTATCGCCTTATTGATTTATTGTCTTAACAACTCCTAGTCTTTTTGAGATATCTTGTTGACAAAAAAATTTGAGCAAATATTATATATGTATATGGCTTAAAATACCAAATTAGTATTGTAGTATAAACTAGAAAAAAGGAGATTAATCTCATGGCAAGAGAAAAGTACGAACGTACCAAACCGCACGTTAACATCGGTACAATTGGCCACGTTGACCACGGTAAAACAACATTAACTGCAGCTATTACTGCTGTATTGGCTGCTCAAGGACAAGCTGCATTGAAAAAATTTGATGAAATCGATGCTGCTCCAGAAGAAAAAGCAAGAGGTATTACTATCTCTACTGCTCACGTAGAATACGAAACAGCTAGCAGACACTATGCACACGTTGACTGTCCGGGCCACGCTGACTATGTTAAAAACATGATCACTGGTGCTGCTCAAATGGATGGAGCTATCTTAGTAGTTGCTGCTACTGATGGTGCTATGCCTCAGACTCGTGAACACATTTTGCTTGCTCGTCAGGTTGGTGTTCCTAACCTAGTTGTATTCTTAAACAAATGTGATATGGTTGATGACCCTGAATTGTTAGAATTAGTTGAAATGGAAGTTAGAGAATTGTTAACTTCTTATGAATTTGACGGTGACAACATTCCATTCATTCACGGTTCTGCATTGAAAGCATTGGAAGCTGCTCAAGCTAACCCTTCAATCGGTCGTGGCGAAGACAAATGGGTTGATAAAATTTGGGAATTAATGGATGCTATTGATACATACTTCCCAACTCCAGAACGTGATTTAGACAAACCATTCTTGATGCCAGTTGAAGACGTATTCTCTATCACAGGTCGTGGTACAGTTGCTACTGGTAGAGTAGAACGTGGTATTGTTAAAGTTGGTGACGAAGTTGAATTAGTTGGTTTAGGCGAAACTAAGAAAACTACAGTTACAGGTGTTGAAATGTTTAGAAAATCTCTTGATCAAGGTCAAGCTGGTGATAACATCGGTGCTTTGTTAAGAGGTGTTGATAAAACTGATATTCAACGTGGTCAAGTATTGGCTAAACCTGGTACAATTCACCCACATACAAAATTCACTGCAAACGTTTACGTATTGACTAAAGAAGAAGGTGGACGTCATACTCCATTCTTCCCTGGTTACAGACCTCAGTTCTACATCAGAACAACTGACGTAACTGGTTCTATCAAATTTGATGGTCAAATGGTAATGCCTGGTGATAACGTTGTAATGGAAGTTGAACTTATCGCTCCTGTTGCAATCGAAGAAGGTATGAGATTTGCAATCCGTGAAGGTGGTCACACAGTTGGTGCTGGTGTTGTTGACAAAATTATTGAGTAATCATAGTTTAAAACAACATTAAAAAACTTAAAAACGAGCTTGGAAACAAGCTCGTTTTTTTAGTGTTTAAGATTAATGAATGCAAAGTCTGTATCAAAAGCGGGTGCTTTAAGTGAAAAGTGAGAAGTGAAACGTGAAAAGACCATATCAGTGTGAATAAGTGAATGGTGAGTGGTGAATAGTGAGTTGACCATATTGGAAAAGATATTTTCTTTCATGTCTCCAACACTTCTAATCTTTCCCCTCGCCACTTGGGGAGACAAAGGGAACCGCAGAGCTGTGCGATGCGTGTGACCCTGTCTGCCTTGTGCTGAGGGTGCCTGAAAGGTAGGAGAGGGGTTCAAACCACAAGATACTGAAACAAGTTCAGCATGACTATAATCTGGCATTGCGCACTTGTTGCGAAATCTAGCAATTTGTTGTGCCGTCTTTTTCTCCCTCCCTTGTGAGGGAGGATTTAGGTGGGTGCTGTCCCGTGAAGGGGAATATTTAACCTTCCTTGCAAAGGAAGGGGGACCG
>ULRS01028436.1_pt1 | contig 19971 bp, 16 predicted proteins | sample 1955671 | NCBI WGS metagenome assembly ULRS01 (sample SAMEA4835689, study PRJEB28245) | human gut metagenome | biome: gut microbiome; material: fecal sample | place: Denmark | collected 2008
CTAAGAATAACTCAGCGATTTAGCAACTGCGAAGTTTGAGACGATAACCTATTCTCATCATCACCTTATACGTCAAAGAATGGATTGGAACAACAGAAATAGGCTAAGGAATATCCCCAGCCTATTCTATCGTATGAGAAATTTACTGCAACGAGCATCCCACATGCTGTACGACGCGCGCTGCGACGCAGTTAGCCTCAACGCAGGCTTCTATCAGCGTCTTCCCTTGCGCGAGTGCGGCGAGGAAGCCTGCTGTATGCGAGTCGCCGGCGCCGATGGTATCGATAGCTTTGACGGTGACAGCTGGGACGATTTCTTCACTGTCTGACGTGCAACAGAGAGTGCCTGCCTTGCCCATCGTGACGATGACAGGCTGGCCTGTGCGTTTCTGAAGATTCCTGGCAGCCTGCCGGACGTCTTCTGACTGGCCCATGGCTCTTGCTTCTGCCTGATTCATCTCGAGGATAGTTCCCATCTGCAGCAGCTCTTCTTCAAGCTGCTTGCCCAAAAGACGTGGACCCAGATCGAGGACAAGGCGGCAGTCTGGCTTCTTGCGGCACAGGAAGCGCATGATGACGTCTCCGCTCGCGTTGCCATCCTGAAAGCCGTAGCCAGATGCATAGATGTAATCGTAACGCGTTGCATCAAGATTTGCCAACCAAGCATCCTGCCACTTCGTCTCGATGCCGTCGATGGAGATAAAGGTCCGCTCGCCGTCTTTTTCAACGAGGGACAAGCTGTAGCCATTGTCGCAGCGAGTATCTTCAATCAAGACATCATGGGCGCCTTGCCGCAGGGCCTGGCGGATGCGGTCGGCATACATACCCTGTCCCACGGGGACACAGAGATCATGTGGCATCTGGAGTCCATCCAAGATTTTCGAGACAGTAAAAGATTTTCCCATACAGCTCCGGCATGTTTCATCATTCCACGCCCGGCCAGTGCTCGACAAACTCGATCTTGATGTCGGGGAAGCTATCGACATACTGGATCGTGAAGTCTTCGCCGTAATCCACGAACTGCCACTCGCCGATGTCATCGGGGAAATGCTCGACCGCCTTGACCCGCAGATCCGGGAAACTGCTGACATCTTGCAAATTTATCGATGACATACGCTTCCATAATTTGATCATATAGCATTTCCCCACGCTGCGATACGATCCTCCCGGCCTTAACCATGTTGGCCATGGCCAGCAAGAGCAGTGTCACCGTCGTGATGCGCTGCTGGCCATCTATAATCTGATGTTCTGTCATCGCCCCACTGCCAGTGACCTGAGAAACGACACTACCCACGAAATGGCTTGTGCGCCTCTCCGTAACGATCTTCTGCAGATCCTGATACAGCTGACGACACTGCTCCTTCCGCCAGTTGTACCGCCGCTGATACACAGGGATGATATAACGGTCGCTATAGCCACCCATAAAGCGTAGAAGCCCCGTCTCCGATCCTTTCATATTAAATCATCCTTCCTGCTTCAATATATTTTACTTCCTAAAGAATGACGACCAATAGAATCTTGAAGACTCGTTACATCCTGATAATAAGAAAATTGATCATGGCACTTTACACATTCATATCCATTTAGTGAAACCCGCTTATTGTCAGTCTTATCCAAAATGGATAAGAGCCTCGGCTTTAATTTTCCATGACAATGTGGACATGATACCTCATTATTATTTTTTTTATCTTTTACCACATAAATAATATCATTAGCCAAAACTTCTCGTATCGAATTTGTATTACTGTTTAAATCTTCATTTTGAGTATTTTTTTCCTTATAGAAATCACAATGACTGATATTGCCACAATGCATATGCAGATACGGAGATTTCTTACAAAGGCAACATGACAAAATCTTATCGTAATATATACAGCGATTCTTTGTCCGCTTATGATCTTCTTTCATCTTCACAAATCCAATATGTGATTTAGTCCCCATGAATTCATCTAGTTTTCTATTTTCTTTTTGATTTAATCCGACTACACATTTTCTATCAATAGGTTTCATTGTATCAATAATATATTTTGTCAGCTTATCATTTTCATCCTTGTTTGCGCCTCTTTTTAATCTATATCTAGATTTTAAATAAACTTGAAAATCTGATTCCTTAATTTTGTATCTTTTAAACATTCTAACCAAAAGATCTCTAATAATGTTAGCAGGCAAATTCTTCTCCGCATAAATATTTGTATTATTAATGAGTTCAGGTGTACTGATCTGTTTCTTGTCATAAGAGAAGTACCAACGAGTTCTTCCTCTGAACTCAGGATTATGGACAAATTCATCAAAAATTCCCCGATCAAGTAAGGACAAATATTCACAAGTAAAGAAAAATAAATCCTTCCATGAAGTTATTTCTCTTTCTTCTCCAAGCAATTTAAATTTTATTGGCTTTGTTCCAGTAAAGTCCATTTTTTGAAATAAGTTTTCATCAATTGGTTGATCAGGTATACTACTATCTATTGATTTACTTTTTACATCATCACGCTTATCTGAAGAATCTTGGTACGCAGTGATATCTATACCTAACGCAGAAATTGATTTCAATAAATCATCGATTTTATTTTCCATATCAGTGATTTTATCTAGATTGTTATTTTCTTTTAAAATTTTATATGGTATGTTTCCGATTGATTCTTTTGTTTTCTCCAATCCATCATTTAGTAAAAATAATCCTCTTAGTATTTCCTCAGCATAATTAGGAAAGATATCTTGTAACGTGTAATATAATTCTTTATATTTCATAATAAGACAGTCCTCTCTAAAATCATAAAATTAAGATAATCCTTCCGACCTAAGTATATTATTCCATCTTTATTCCAAATAAATTATCTAAGGATATCTAGAAAGACATCCATATTCCTATTCTCTTTTTCATTTCTTAAAATATAATTCTTTTACCTTATTCCAAACAGCTTCTTCAATAGTTTCAGGGAAAATACCTAAGCCCTTTGCAATCCCCTTGTATCCAGCATAATCGACGGTTTGATTATCAATGTGACAGGTATATAAAACCGGCCGAAATGTAAAACCATTTAGATTGGTTGCACGAACCCAGATTTCCACAGTTTTGTTTACCCTGTCAATCGTTATGAAATCTTTCGCATACATACAGGTTTGCGTTGCTGATGAATAAATCCAGTTCCATCGATCTGCAGCATTAGATGACATATGACTGATTCCATATTGATCACACACGTCATCGGCTGCCTTTTCTATATCACTATCCGGCGCAATTTTCTCCATAGGATACTGACTTTGTTTTATTATTCTTCTTTCACCCGTATTTTCGTCATAGATTGCATGCTTTATGCCTTGATACTCACGCCGATCTAAAAAGATATGATATTGTCCTATACATAACGGCTTTCCATCTGATATAACTTTTCTCAAAATTGTAATAGAATGCGTATCAGGATCATACTGTGCAGTTTGTCTATCATAATACATCATATCTCTATTATCTTTTCCAACATAGACCCATCTAGAATCCATCTCAGAGGCAAATACGGTAGATGTCATCAAAACGAGAAAGAGGACTATTCCATATATTCCCTTTTTATTAAATAACTTATCCATCTAACACTTCATCTCCATAAATTTTCAATGCTCACGATAATAATTTCTTGCCCATATCAAATAAGCCATATCAGCATCGGTAGGTCTTTGTTCTGGATAAAACTTACCATTCTCCACCATAAACGGACGTACAATCATATTCTCTACATCAAACAAAAATGTGTTTACACTATCACCATATTGAAGTGTAGATGTTTTTCCGAAAGCATATACAAAGCCATTCACTTTATCACAACGTATATTGTTTGTGTCGATATAATAGTTGTATCCCAGCCTCCTGTCTCTAAATACAAACTCCCATGTTGGCTGCTTGTTTACAGGCGCATCTGTAATTCCTAAATATTGATATAGACGTTTCTGATATTTTTCGGCATACGATTCAGGTGCAATTGGTTCTGATGCCATAGATTTTCCACCTTTATATGGTGTCCCTTCTGAATAACCGGGAGTATACAATATTGCGCCAGTACGAAAAATCTTATTTTCATAAATATATATTTTCATCCCCGATACGCTCTTCGATCCATTTGCTTCATTAACACCAGTCGTAGTAAAGGAAATTATGCCAGCATCCTTATCATACTGAACGGAATCCGCATCAATACCAGAACGCCAATTATTACTCCCATAAAATGGTTGCATCAATATTGCTTTCCTAAAGTTTGTTTCATTTTCTTTTATTTTATTTTCAAGTGTTTCTTTCTCAATTATTTTTTGACTCTCTGAGTATTGCTTTTTTAATTGATTATTTTTATTTTGCAATTCAAGAATTCTTTTTTCGAGTGCAGCTGCTCGTTCAACCGCTTTCTTATCTTGCATGATTTTTTCTAAATTAATATTATCTGGATCAACTGTTGCTTTGATTGTGCAAATCCATATGATATGCTTTTGGTCACTTGCAATCTTTGGCAAAAATTCTTCTTTTTGAATCGATAGAACTTGAGCAGAAACAACACGTATATCATCTGCTGTCAAAGCCTGTCCTTTTGTCTTCGAGTAGCTCTCTACATACACGCCAGCCTTCTCCGCTGCTGCACGCATCGCTTCAGTACGTGCCCTCTCTTTTGCTGTATTGATATTTTCGTCAGGACCATCACCGATCAGGTACTTTCCCGTAGCCTCGATATTCTGTGGAGCTGCATCCACACTCGGAGCAGACAAGAAAAAAGCCAGTGCATTGATGAATACGACGCCTGCTACCACATATGACTTCTTATCCATGCTGAACCTCACCGTTCTATATGCTTGTCACAAATCTTAGTATTAACATTCGCTGTGAATCTATGATATCCTGCTTTAGATGACAAGTATTCGCATCAACTATCATATTGATAAATACTATCAATAAAAAAAGGAACAAGTCCTAATAAAAGGACTTGTTCCTTTACATATTACACGATTTAGTTTTTGATAGTATCACAAAGATACTTTCTCAATCAATGCGACCGTCTCGACGTGCGAGGTCATCGGGAACATGTCGACGGGCTGGACTTTCTTGGCTTTGTAGCCGAGCTGCTCGAGGACGGCGAGGTCGCGGGCGAGGCTGGCTGGATTGCAGGAGACGTAGACGATGCGGTCGGGCTGCATGTTGGCAAAGGTCTTGAGGACGGTCTCGGTGCAGCCGGCGCGCGGCGGGTCGACGACGACGACATCGGCGCGCACGCCCTGCTTGTAGAGGCGCGGCATGACCTCGGTCGCGTCACCGACAATGAATTCGGCGTTGCGGACGTTGTTGTCGCGCGCGTTCTTCTGCGCATCGAGGATGGCGGGCTTGACGATCTCGATGCCGTAGACCTCACGGGCTTTCTGCGCGAGGAACAGCGTGATCGTGCCGGTGCCGCAGTAGGCGTCGATGACGGTCTCCTCACCCTTGAGGTTCGCGAATTCCAGCGCCTTGTTGTAGAGGACTTCGGCCTGCTTCGTGTTGACCTGGAAGAAGGAGCGCGGTGAGATGTGGAAGGTCAGGCGGCCGATGCGGTCGAGGATGGTCGGCTTGCCCCAGAGCAGGTTCGTCTCGCGGCCCATGATGACATTGTTGCGGTACGTCTGGATGTTCTGGTGGATGCTGACGACGTGCGGCAGGCGCTTGCGCAGGGCCTTGACGAATTCCTTCTCGCGCGGCAGCTGCTTCGTGGCCGTGACGATGACGACCATGAGCTCGCCCTTCTCGCCGACGCGTCCGACGACGTGGCGCAGCACGCCCGTGTGGCGGTCCTCATTGTAGACGGGGATGCGCAGCTCTGTGATGATATCGCGCACGGCATTGACGATCTCGTTGTTGCCCTCTTTCTGGATGTGGCAGTCACGCGTGTCGATGATCTCGTGCGTGCCCTGCGCAAAGCAGCCGATGACGGTCTTGCCCTTGCTGCGGCCTATGGGGAACTGCATCTTGTTGCGGTAATTCCACGGGCTCTCCGCGCCGAGCGTCGGCTCGACGAAGAGGTCCTTCTGGCCGCCAATGCGCGTGACGGCATCGATGACCTGCTGGCGCTTGGCCTTGAGCTGAGCCATGTAGTCGAGGTGCTGGAGCTGGCAGCCGCCGCACTGCTCGTAGATGGGGCAGATTGGCGCGACGCGGTCGCGGCTCGCGCGCAGGGCCTTGACGAGATGGCCTCTGGCGTACGTCTTCTTGACCTCATCCACGGCGGCCTCGACGGACTCACCCGGCAGCGCGCCCGGTACGAAGACCGTGAAGTCCTCATAGCGCCCTACACCCTCGCCGCTCGTGCCGAGCGTGCGGATCTCGATCTCATATGATTTTCCTTTTTCGACGGGAACTTTGTGTTTCATGATGGTTATCCTTTTGCAAATGTCAGTTTTTCAAAGAGTTCCTCTGGGCTAGCGAGGATGACCTTGGCACCGTGCTCTAAGAGCTCCTTCTCGGGGCGGAAGCCCCAGAGGACGCCGACGGGCAGGAAGCCGGCGTTGACGGCCGTGTCCATATCGACGCTCGTGTCGCCGAAGTAAGCGACTTCTTCGGGTCTTACGCCGTACTCCTTGGCCATCATGAGGACCTTCTTCGGGTCCGGCTTGATGGGCAGGCCCGGGCGGTCGCCCATGACGGTCGTGAAGGTGCCAGCGGGGAACATGCCGCCGATGATCTCGTCGGCTGCCTGCTGGTGCTTGTTGGTGCAGACGCCCATCGGGATGCCCTGCGCCTTGAGCTTATCGAGCATCGCCTGGATGCCCGGGAACGGCCCCGTATGGTCGCGGTGGTGCTCATAGATGGCCTGATAGCGCTTCATCGCCTCGAGCACGAAGGCCTCATCGGCGGCCTTCTCCTTCGGCAGCGTGCGCTCGATGAGCTTCTTGGAGCCATTGCCGAGGTAGTAGCGGTATTCGTCTAAAGGATGCGTCGGGAATCCGTAGGATGCGAGCATCTCATTGACGCTGATAGCCAGATCTTCGAGCGTGTCGACGAGCGTGCCGTCGAGGTCGAAGATGGCGGCTCTGTACTGCATGAGAATTCTCCTTTCTCTTTTCTCTTTGTCAAAAACCTTCCCCAGAGGGGAAGGCTTTGCTTGTGTCTATCCTGTTTTAGTCGGCGAGCTTCTCGGCGAGCATCTTGTTGACCATCTGCGGGTTTGCCTTGCCGCGCGTGGCCTTCATGACCTGGCCGACGAGGGCACCGATGGCCTTCTTCTTGCCGCCCTTGTACTCGGCGACGGCCTTCGGGTTCGCCGCAATCGCTGCGTCGACGGCCGCCTCAATAGCGCCCGTGTCCGTGATCTGGACGAGGCCCTTGTCCTTGACGATTTTCTCCGGGTCGTCCTCGTTCGTCCACATCTCCTTGAAGACCTTCTTGGCGATTTTGCCGGAGATCGTGTCCTTCATGATGAGGCCGATCATCTTGCCGAGACGCTCAGCGCTGACTGGGGACTTCGTGATGTCGATGCCGTCCTCATTGAGGTTCTTGGCGAGGTCGCCCATGATCCAGTTGGCCGCGAGCTTCGGGTCGGCGCCCGTCGCGACGACGGCGTCGAAATACTCTGCCATGGCGCGCGAGCTCGTGATGATGCCGGCATCGTAGTCCGACAGGCCGTATTCCTTCTCGAGGCGGGCGCGGCGGGCATCCGGCAGCTCCGGCAGCTCGCTGCGGTACTTCTCGATCGTCTCCTCGCTCGTGACGATTGGCGGCAGGTCCGGCTCCGGCATGTAGCGGTAGTCGTGCGCGTTCTCTTTGCTGCGCATCGAGAGCGTGATGCCGCGGGCCGGGTCGAACGTGCGCGTCTCCTGGACGATGTGGCCGCCGTCCTCGAGGACTTCCTGCTGGCGCTCGATCTCGTAGTTGATGGCATCCTCGAGATTCTTGAAGGAGTTGATGTTCTTCATCTCCGTGCGGGTGCCGAGCTCTTCCGTGCCAGCCGGGCGCAGGGAGACGTTGATGTCGGCGCGCAGGTTGCCTTCTTCCATGCGGCAGTTCGAGACGTCGATGTACTCCATGATGGCCTTGATCTTCTCCATGTAGGCGCGGGCCTCTTCTGCCGAGCGCAGGTCCGGCTCCGAGACGATCTCGAGGAGTGGCACACCCGTGCGGTTGTAGTCGACGTTACTCGTCGCGGAGTCCTTGATGGTCGTGCCCGAGTGGACGAGCTTGCCGGCGTCCTCCTCCATGTGGATGCGCGTCAGGCGGATGCGCTTCTTCTCGCCGTCGACGTCGATGTCGACCCAGCCGTGCTCAGCGATTGGCAGGTCGTACTGGGACGTCTGCCAGTTCTTCGGCAGGTCCGGATAATAGTAGTTCTTGCGGTCGAACTTGCTGTACTTGTTGATCGTGCAGTTCGTCGCAAGGCCGGCCTTGATGCCGAACTCGACGACGCGCTTGTTGACCGTCGGCAGGACGCCCGGCAGGCCGAGGCAGACCGGGCAGACATGCGTGTTCTGCTCCGCGCCGAAGCCCGTGGCGCAGCCGCAGAAGATCTTCGTTTTCGTCTTGAGCTCGCAGTGGATCTCAAGGCCAATGACTGCTTCGTATTTCATCAGTGTTTCCCTCCCAGCTCAGGCATCTGCTTGTGGTAGTCCTGGCTCTGCTCATACGTGTAGGCCGTGCGGATCAACATCTCCTCCGCGAGCGGCTTGCCGATGATCTGCAGGCCGATGGGCAGGCCCTTGCTGCTCTTGCCGCACGGGATGGAGATGCCCGGCAGGCCGGCGAGGTTCAAGGGGACGGTGCAGACATCCTGCAGGTACATCTGCAGCGGGTCTGCGATCATCTCGCCGATCTTGAAGGCCGGCGTCGGGGCCGTCGGGGCCATGATGACATCGACCTTCTTGAAGGCTTCCGTGTAGTCCTGCTGGACGAGCGTGCGAACCTTGAGTGCCTTGAGGTAGTAGGCGTCGTAGTAGCCGGCGGAAAGTGCGTAGTTGCCGATCATGATGCGGCGCTTGACCTCCTCGCCAAACTTCTCGTCGCGCGTGTTCGTCATCATCTGGACGAGGTCCTCGCCGTCGACGCGCTCGCCGTAGCTGACGCCGTCGTAGCGCTCGAGGTTCGTCGCAGCCTCAGCCGGCGCGATGAGGTAGTACGTGGAGATCGCGTACTCCGTGTGCGGCAGGGAGATCTCGACGACTTCTGCGCCGAGCTCCTCGTACTTCTTGATGGCCGTGCGCACGGCCTGTTCGACCTCCGGGTCCATGCCCTCGACAAAGTACTCCTTCGGCAGGCCAATCTTGAGGCCCTTGACGTCCTCGACGAGGGACTTCGTGTAGTCCGGCACCGCTGCGGCGCTCGACGTGGAGTCCATCTCATCGTGACCCGCGATGATGTTGAGCAGGTTCGCGCAGTCCGTGACGTCGCGCGTCAGCGGGCCGATCTGGTCGAGCGAGGACGCGTAGGCGACAAGGCCATAGCGCGAGACGCGGCCGTACGTCGGCTTCATGCCGACGACACCGCAGAAGGAAGCCGGCTGGCGGATGGATCCGCCCGTATCGGAGCCGAGCGCCCAGATGGCCGTGCCAGCGGCGACGGCTGCGGCGCTGCCGCCCGAGGAACCGCCCGGCACGCAATCGAGGTTCCACGGGTTGTGCGTCACGTGGTAGGCCGAGTTCTCCGTCGAGCCGCCCATGGCGAATTCATCCATGTTGACCTTGCCGAGGAGGACGGGATTCTCGGCCTTGATCTTCGTCATGACCGTCGCATCGTACGGCGGCACGAAGTGCTCGAGGATCTTCGAGGCGCACGTCGTCTTGACGCCCTTCGTGCAGATGTTGTCCTTGATGGCACCCGGGATGCCCTCGAGGAAGGAAATCGCCTCACCCGCTGCGATCTTCTTGTCGACGGCCTCTGCCTGCTTCAGCGCTTCTTCGCGCGTAATCGTCAGATACGCCTCGACGTCACCCTCGACCTCATCGATGCGGCTGAGCACGTCCTGCGTCAGCTCGACCGACGTGATCTCTTTGTTGACGAGCATGTCGTGCAGGACATGCGCCGGTTTATCATATAATCTCACAATCGTTCCCTCCGTCAGTCTCAGTCCTCAAGTACCTTCGGCACCTTGAAATAGCCGTCTTCCTGAAGCGGCGCATTCGCAAGCGCAGCTTCGCGCGGCAGCGACGGCTTGACGACATCCTCGCGGAAGACGTTCTGCATCGGCAGTGCATAGGTCGTCGGCTTGACATTCTCCGTATCGACTTTGGAAAGATTGTCCATATACGTCAGGATCGAGTCCATCTGCTGGATGTAGGTCTCTGCCTTGCCCTCCGGCACCGAGAGGCGGGAGAGGACAGCGACGTTCTCCAGATCTTCTTTCGTTACTTTCATGTTTTCACCATCCAAATCAATTTGCATGTTCATACTCGTGCGGAAAAACACCTTATCATTATAACACATTATGGGGCAGCAAAAAAGAGAGCCGCCCACAGCGGGCGGCTCAGAACATCGTGATGGGGTCGATGTCGATAGCGACATCGGCGCGCAGGTGGAGCTGCTGCTCCTTGAGGAAATCATGCACGGCCGGAAGGTCCGCCGTCTTGATGAGCACGACGAAGCGGTAGATGCCGCGGAAGCAGGCGATGACAGCGGGCGCCGGGCCGATGACCTGATGGCCCTCGCGTCCGGCGAAGGCGAGCTCGAAGGCCTTGACGAGCGCCTCCGCCTCCGCCTTTGCCTTCACCTCCGACGCATTCTGGTAGAGCAGCTTGACAAGGCGGCTGTAGGGCGGGTAGAAGAGCTCCTGCCGCAAGGCGATCTCCTTGTGGAAGAAGCCCTCGTAGTCCTGACGGATGCCGCAGGTCACAGCATAGTGCGTCGGGTTATAGGTCTGGATGACGACCTGGCCGCGCGTCTCGTGGCGGCCGGCGCGGCCCGCCGTCTGCGTGATCAGCATGAAGCAGCGCTCCGCCGCGCGGAAGTCCGGCATGTTGAGGCTCGAGTCCGCGCTGATGATGCCGACGGCCGTGACGTTGGGGATGTCGTGCCCCTTCGCGACCATCTGCGTGCCGAGCAGGATGTCGTACTCGCCGCGCCGGAAGCTCTCGAGGATCTCCTGATGCGCGAATTTCGTCGTCGTCGTGTCGCGGTCCATGCGGATGACGCGCGCCGACGGCACGAGCGCGGCGAGCTCCTGCTCGAGCTTCTCCGTGCCCGAGCCGAAGTACTTGATGTAGCGGCTGCCGCACTTCGGGCAGACGTCCGGCACGGGCTCCTGCACATCGCAGTGATGGCACTTGAGCTGGCCATTGCGGTGGTAGACGAGCGGCAGGCCGCAGTGGCGGCAGCGGATGACCTCGCCGCAGGAGCGGCACATGACGAACGTCGAGAAGCCGCGCCGGTTGAGCATGATGATGACCTGCTGATGCCGCGCGATCGTCTTCTCGATGAGCTCCTGCAGCGCGCGAGAGATGATGTGGCGGTTGCCCATGCGCAGCTCCTGCCGCATGTCGACGCAGTGGATGACGGGCAGCGGGATGTCGCCGATGCGCCGCGGCATGACGAGCAGTGTGAGCTCCCCCTGCGCCGCGCGGAAGTACGACTCGAGCGACGGCGTCGCACTTCCGAGGAGCAGCACGGCCCCGTGGACGCGCGCAATCTTCTCGGCCACGACGCGCGCGTGGTAGCGCGGCGACTCATCCTGCTTGTAGCTCATGTCCTGCTCCTCGTCGAGGATGACGAGCCCGATGTCGTCGGCCGGCGTGAAGAGCGCCGAACGCGCGCCGATGATGATGCCCGCCTCATTGCGGCGCACGCGCAGGATGGCGTCGTTACGCTCCGCGAGGCTCAGGCGGCTGTGCACGACGACGAGGTCGTCCGGGAAGTACGATTTGAAGGCCATGACGACCTGCCCCGTCAGTGCGATCTCCGGCACGAGCACGATGACGCGGCGGCCTGCCGCCCGCACGCGCTCCGCGAGCTCGATGTAGACTTGCGTCTTGCCGCTGCCCGTGACGCCCTTCAGGAGGAAGCCCTGATACCGCGCCGCATCGATGGCAGGATAGACCTGACGAACAACCTGCTGCTGGTCCTCCGTTAAGGCGACCTCTTCTTTTGAGGCTCTGGCATCGCGGTAGCTGTCGCGCAGCACGCGGCGCTGACGGATCTTCGCGAGGCCTGCCGCTTCGAGGTTGTGGACCGTCGCGAGGCTCACGTGCTGCGCTTTGAGCGCGGCGAGCGGCACTTCCGGCGTCTGCTGCAAGAGCTCTAAAAGATGCGCCTGCGCCTTCCTGCGATGGTAGCTTGCAAGAAGCTCCGGCGTGACCGTACCGTGCAACACGACGATCTTCTCGTATTGTGCCGCATCGCGCTTCTGCGCCTCGTAGACCTTGCGGACGATGTGGTACTTCAAGAGCTTCGCGAGCAGGTCATCGAGCTCTTCCTGCCACTCGGGCAAGGCCCGCCGGAGCTCCGCTTTCTTCTGCGGGCCCTCGCGCAGCAGCACATCGTAGATGGCGCGGCAGCCCGGCATCGCGAGCATCATGTGGTCCGATTGGCTCTCGTCCGCCTCGTAGCGCACGGTGATGCGCAGGCCGCTCTTGCCCGGCATGAAGAGCCGCATGATCTCCGCCAGCGAGCAAAGGTAGAAGTCCGAGAGCCAGCGCGCAATCTCGATCATCTGCGGCGAGAACCAGCACTCCTCGTCGACCGCCGCGATGACATCCTTGAGCGTGATATTCTCCGGGGCTGTCGTGAGCTCATGCGTCTCGACGACAAAGCCCTCGACCTTACGGCTGCCGAATGGTACGAAGACGCGCCAACCCGCCTCGATCTTAGAGAGCTCCTCCGGCACGCGGTACGTATAGGCCCGCGCAATGCTCTTGACGGGGATATTCACGAAAACATCGGCTGTCTTCATCGACTCTTCTCTTCCTTCCTGAAATGCTAAGCTGCTGGATTGTATCTCTCTATTATAAGGGTTCCCCATCCCGCGGTCAAAAGACTACTCGACCGCCAGCCCGATATCGCTGCGCAGGCCGATGGCCTCGGCGATGTGCTGAGGCCCGAGCGCTGCGGCGGCTTCCGCCCCAGCCTCAGGGTTCTCGAGATCCGCGATCGTGCGCGCGACCTTGATGATCCTGTCGTAAGAGCGGGCCGAGAGACTCATGCGGCGGAAGGCCATCTCTAAGAGCGACTGCGCCTCCCCCGTCAGCTGACACGTCTCCCGCAGGATCGTGTGGTTCATCTGCGCATTGCAGAAGCGCCCGTAAGGCTGCAGGCGCGCGAGCTGGCGCTGCCTTGCCCGCTCCACGCGGCCGCGTATCGTCGCGGAGTCCTCGGCGCGCCGCTTCGAGGCGAGCTCCTGATAAGCGACGCGCGGCACGCGGATGTGGATGTCGATGCGGTCGAGCAGCGGCCCCGAGATCTTGCGCGTATAGCGGCGAATCTCGCTCGGCGAGCACTCGCAGCTGCGCCCGCCCGACTCGTCGCCATAATAGCCGCAGGGACAGGGATTCATCGCACAGATCAGGATCATGCTCGACGGGAATGTCAGCGTCGCATGGACGCGCGAGATCGTCACGGCGCGGTCCTCGAGCGGCTGACGCAAGACCTCGAGCGTCGCCTTCGAGAACTCCGGCAGCTCGTCGAGGAACAGCACGCCGTGATGCGCAAGCGTAACCTCGCCGGGCCGCGGCACACTGCCGCCGCCAATCATCGCGACCATCGACGTCGTGTGGTGCGGACTGCGGAACGGCCGCTCCTGCACGAGGCCGCCGCCCGCTGGCAGGAGCCCCGCGATGCTGTAGATTTTCGTGACCTCGAGTGCCTCCTCGCGCGAGAGGCGCGGCAGGATGGAGCTCAGGCGGCGCGCGAGCATCGTCTTGCCCGCCCCCGGCACGCCGATCATCAAGAGATTGTGGCCGCCCGCCGCCGCGATCTCGAGCGCCCGCTTTGCCTGGAACTGCCCCTGCACATCGGCAAAGTCGTCGCGAAGCACCGGGTCCTCTTCTTCCATAGACGGCACGGCTGGCGTAAGTGACTCCTGCCCGTTGCAGAACTGCACGACCTCATGCAGGCAGTCGATCACATAGACCGTCACGCCCTCGACGAGCAGCGCCTCATTGGCATTGCCGCGCGCAACGAATACCGAGGTCAGTCCCTTCTCTCGCGCCGCGATGACCATCGGCAGGATACCGCGCACCGGACGGCACTCACCCTCGAGCGAGAGTTCCGCTGCGAAGAACGACATCTGGAGACAGTCTGCCGGCACGACGCCGTAGGCAGCGAGGAGCCCCACGGCAATCGGCAGGTCGAGCCCCGGGCTGTCCTTGCGGATGCCGGCCGGCGCGAGGTTTATCGTGACCTTCTCCTGACGCAGCTGGATGCCGGAATTGCGTATGGCCGTGCGCACGCGCTCCTTCGACTCGCGCACCGCTGTGTCGGGCAGCCCGACGATGTCAAAGGCGGGCAGTCCCGCCGCCGAGTCGACTTCCACCGCAATGATGAGGCCGTCGACTCCCATCGTCGTGCCGCCAAATGATCTTGCAAACAATCGCTCCCCCTCCAATCCTCGTTTTCCTCATCTCTTTTCTCACATGCTCTGTCATGTCTCAAAGGCGCCGGGCAAATGCTCAATCTGCCAGCGCTCTCCCGCGCGATAGACTTCAATGACATCAAAACGACAGAGACAACCTTCAAGATGTCTCTGCCGCAAGAACCAGCGCGCAGACTGGATGATCTTCTGTTGTTTGCGATGGTCGACAGCAGCTGCCGGCCGGCCGAAGCGCTGCGTGCGCCGCGTCTTGACCTCGACAAAGGCCAGCATCCGCCCCTTGCTGGCCACGATGTCGATTTCCCCGCGCGGCGTGCGGAAATTGCGCGCAAGGATCTCGTAACCAGCCCGCTCTAGAAAAACGGCCGCGGCCTCTTCGCCCTGACGGCCAATCGTCGTCGTGTCCATAAGCCTCTCCGCATTCTCTTTAATTATCAAACAATTCGTATAGTTTTATTATACGGGCTGCCGGGAAATGCGTCAAGCTTTATGGATGCCATCGTCACACATCAAAATCGTAGGCGATGGAACGCACGGGCTCGAAGGAGCGGCGGTGAATCGGGCACGGACCGTACTTCTTGAGCGCCTCGATGTGCTGCGCCGTGCCGTAGCCCTTGTGCTGCGCGAAGCCGTACTCCGGGTAAATCTTGTCGTACTCATCCATGAGGCGGTCACGCGTGACCTTCGCGATAATCGAGGCCGCCGCAATCGAGGCGGACTTCGCATCGCCCTTGATGATCGACTCCGAGGGCATCGGCAGGCGGTCGAGCGGCACCGCATCAATCAGGACCTCCTGCGGCGCGGGCTGCAGCGAGAAGATGGCCTCGTACATGCCGTTGATTGTCGCCTGATAGATGTTGACGCGGTCGATCGTCTGCGCGTCGATGAGCGCCGTGCCGACCGCGATGGCTTTCTCCTGGATCTCATCGAAGAGCTCCTCGCGGACCTTCGCCGAGAGCTTCTTCGAGTCGTTGAGCTTCGGCAGGCAGAGGTCGTGCGGCAGGATGACGGCCGCCACCGAGACCGGCCCTGCAAGCGGGCCGCGGCCCGCCTCGTCGACGCCCGCCACGATCTCGTGGCCGCGCGCCCAGGCCGCATGCTCGTAGGCGTAGAGCTTCAACAGGCGCTCGTGCTCTGCCTGCGCCTTTTCATAGCGGCGCACGAGGCGCGCCGCCGCCTTGCGAGGATCCTCGCGGCAGGCGGCGAGGAATTCCTCACTGACCGGGCCCGCCGTCAAAGCCGCCTCGAGCTCCTTTATCGTGCAGTCTGCGACAGCCTTCATGCCTCATCCCCCCGCTCTTCACCGGCCGGTTCCGTTGCAGGGGCCTGCGGCACCTCATCGAGCGTGACAAGGCCGAGCTTGCCGCTGCGGAACTCCGTCAGCACGATGTTCTGCGCCTTCTCGAGGTCGACCACGCCGCCCTTGACGAGGCAGCCGCGCTTGCGGCCAATGGCCTCGAGCAGCGCCAGCCCGTCCTCCGGCATCTCACCCTTGAACTTGAAGCGCTCCTGCAAGCGCTCCGGATAGTCGCGTCGCATGACCGAGAGCAAGAGCGCCGTGACCTGCTCGCGGTCGTAGATCTCATCGTTGATCGCCCCCGTGAATGCGAGCTTCAGGCCGACCGTCTGGTCCTCGAACTTCGGCCAGAGGATGCCCGGCGTGTCGAGCAGGTCGAGTGCCGCACCGATCTTGATCCACTGCTTCGCGCGCGTCACGCCCGGCTTGTCCGCCGCCTTCGCCTTGACCGCACCGGCAAGGCGGTTAATCAGCGACGACTTGCCGACATTTGGGATGCCGAGGATCATGCAGCGCGCCGCGCGCGGCCGCCCGCCAACCTTGACGAAGCGGTCCGTCTTCGGACGCGCGAGTTCCTCCGCCTTCGCGACGAGCTGCTTCATGCCGCGGCCCTTGACCGAGTCAATCGCGACCGCCGGGATGCCCTGCGCGCGGAAATACGCGAGCCAGCGCTTCGTGCTCGCCGCATCCGCGAGGTCCGACTTGTTGAGCGCGATGAGCCTTGGCTTGCCCTTGATGATCTCGGCGAGCATCGGGTTGGCACTGCTCGCCGGGATGCGCGCATCGAGCAGCTCGATGACAACATCGACGAGCTTGAGGTTCTCCTCGATGAGCCGCTGTGCTTTCTTCATGTGGCCAGGGAACCACTGGATTCCCGGCAGGTCATTTCTTGTTTCTTTATCCATCTGTATCCTTATTCCTCCAAAATCTGCCCCATGGTGGGCAAGCCCATTTTCTCATCAACCGAGAGGTGTTTCCTTATAATAGAGAAAGACAGCTGTACCAACTTGTACAGCTATCTTTATTGTATCGGACTTCTTGCGCCTTGTAAAGTCAAGGCAGTACAGGAGCGCCCGCCCTAATATCTTTTTTCGTCACATTGTCATCAGTCTGACGCCAAGAGTCCAGCGAGTGTAAAACCATTTGTACAAATCGGTATTGCACGAACATACTTCATGCCCTATACTGATGATAAACAAGGTAAGGACGGACCGCTGGTATATTTATACAAAATTTTCATCTTCTAAGGGGAGGGGTTCTATGCCAACAATCAAATGGCTGCTAAAGGATAGTGGCTTGAGCAATCTGCGTTTACTCACTAGTTTCAATCACATCAACAGCCCCATTCGAAGCGTGAATGTTTTGGATAATCCAGATGTCAGCAAGTGGTTCAAGAAGGATGAGTTGATTTTAACGACAGGATTCGTACTTCTGAATAATCCAGAATTGCAACGAAGTATTGTTCGTGATTTGAAGGAATTTGGATGTGCTGCATTGGCAATCAAAATTCGTCGTTTCTTTCATTCGATTCCAGAGGAAATTTTAGACGAAGCAGCTAAGCTTGATTTTCCCATTATCGAATTACCATTCTTTTATAGTTTTTCTACTATTTCTAAAATTGTTTTTAATCAGCTAAATATAGAAGCAAATGCGCAGACGATTTCTCGTCAAAGATTTATTCAGCATTTCATGGATAGTGTACTGAATCATCCGTCTTGGGATAATCTATTACAACAACTCGCTGATTTTCTAGAAATGCCGGTAAGCCTTGTCAATGAACAAAAAATATCTATCTGTAACGTCGCGCCCCGCAAGATGATGTCAAGTGATAATGGGGTGCAAAACCTATTAGAAAGCTCTTCCAGTCAAGGGATTTCTGCTATCGAAAAAAATTTATTACAGGATACTACATTTCGTATACAATGTATGAATCTCCCCAGTCAGAAGGGAAAACTACTAATTTTTTATCAGAAAGAACAACATTTACCAGCAGATGATTTTTTACAACGTATTCTACGGTTATTGGCGCTTGCTTTCGAGCAACAGAAACTCAGTCTTCAGAATTATGAGCATAACTCTTCTTTTTTTCTGCACGCTATTATGCAAAAACAATCTTTATCTGAACAGGAACTCAAAAATCTTTGCTCATTCTATGGATTTGACTTCCATAAATCATGGATCTGTCTAACGACTAACCTCGCATCTTTTGGCGGACTTCCTGAAGATGTAGTTACTAAAATGAAACAAGATATAATGCAACTCATTGAGGAGGATGCTCCCCCTTTCATCTGCACAAACCATAATATTTTCTGCTGTTTCTACTTGTTTTCAATCAACTGTCATCCATTGAAGACATTACATGCTGTACGCCAGTATGCAAAAATACTAATACAGAAATGGAAATCATATACAGTATCTTCCATACCGATTGGCCTCAGTAGTTGCCATAATGGTGTGACTTCTATTCGACAGTCCTTAGAGGAAAGCTTGACCGCACTGAATACCACTGCCAGTGGTATGGATGAAATCCACTCATATTTACATCTACTCCCTTCCTTGATTCTTGAAGGTTCTCCGAAAAATCAGAGTATCCTTATTTATCATTTTTTAGAACCTGTCATTCAATATGATCATGAACACCACACTAATTTAATCGGAACACTTCGAGCTTATTTGAAAGCAAATTACAATGCAAGTTTGGCAGCAAAATCGATGTATTTACATCGGAATACAACCATCAATCATATTGAGAAAATAAAAGAACTGCTGGACATCAAATTCGACAATGCAGAGGAAAACTATTTGATTTACCTAGCATTACTCGCCTTTGATATTCAGCAGTGACTTTTATACAGTAGTTTATGGATTTATGTCATGATGAGGTGTTTTGTGGATATATGTATAACATTCATCATATCATAACGGCTCATTGTTGAAAAATTTCACGTAGCTTTTCATTATCCTTAGTTATACCTAAAGCTAACATTAATTTTAATCGAGCCTTTTGTCCACTTAATTCTTCCGCTAGAATAATCCCATGGGAATACATTTCTCCAGCACTACCCATATAGGAATAGACTCGTGCTACACGTCCTGCAAATACTCTTGTAGCTAGAACAACTGGTATGCCCGCTGAACGAGCTTCGAAGATTCCTTTTCTTACACCTAAAGGTACATTTCCACAACCAAATGCTTCTACTACGATACCACTGACTCCCTTTTCAATCAAGCATTTAAAAAGGAAATCGTCCATTCCTGCGACACTTTTTATTAGATAGACATCTGGAACTAATTCGTTTGGTTGAATTTTTTGTCGAGAAACAGATTTTCGTTTGAACACGACTCGATCAAAATAGACATGTCCAATTGGTCCCCACCATGGTGATTGAAAGGTATCCGTATTTACAGAATGTGTCTTTGTAACTTCTCTTGCTGCATGAATTACATCATTCAATACAACCAAAACGCCTTGTCCAACAGCGTCGTCAGAAGCAGCTGTTTTTACGGCAGCTAAAATATTTCCTGGTCCATCCCAGCTTGTATCAGAAGCACCGCGCATTGCTCCCGTTACACAAACTGGTTTTTCTGTATGAAGCGTCATGTCGAGCATATATGCAGTTTCTTCCAGTGTATCTGTACCATGTGTGACAACAAAACCATCAACATCGGGTCGCTGCGCTAATTTATCAATCGTTTTGGCCAAATCAAACATCATTTGCGGTGTGATATGGCCACTTGGTACATTTGATTCTTCTACAACTTCAATCTTTGCCACAGACTGAAGTGCTGGTACAGCTGCCAGAAGATCTTCACCAGAAACAGCTGGGACTAGACCGCCTGTTTTGGGGTCAAGCTTCATAGCTATGGTACCCCCAGTTGTAACTGCAATAATTTTTTTCATACTAATATTCCTCCTTTGAGTATCTGAATTTAAACTTATTATTTTAGAAGTAACATACTCAAAAGTAAATCAGCGAATAACCAATAACAGACTAACTAAAAGGAACAACACCAATAATCCAAATAACATCGCAGGACGCTGAAACTTATTGGCATCTTTTAGATTCGAACCTTTGACAACCGGAATGACTGTAGAAAGAGCAGCTACCGGTCCTCCAGTCAGATAATACTCTCAAACTTCGCAGTTGCTAAATCGCTGAGTTATTCTTAG
>ULRS01073934.1_pt1 | contig 19361 bp, 14 predicted proteins | sample 1955671 | NCBI WGS metagenome assembly ULRS01 (sample SAMEA4835689, study PRJEB28245) | human gut metagenome | biome: gut microbiome; material: fecal sample | place: Denmark | collected 2008
AAGATTGTTTACAACGACTCTCATTGTAACAAAGGTTACTGTGAATTACAAGGCGTTGTGCTACGATACAGAGAGTGAAAGAGGAGGATGTAAAATGGGCAAATGGGCTGTTATCTATTCATCGGTTACGGGCAATACGAGAACGATTGCCGAGGCAATCGCAGAGCAGGCGGGAGACGCCGATGTCTTCCGCGTACAGGAAGCGCCGGAGGACCTCTCGGGCTATGAAGTGGTGGCGCTGGGCTACTGGCTCCGCCTCGGACAGCCGGACCCCCTGATGCTCAAGTACCTGCCGAAGGTCCACGATGCGCAGGTCGTCTTCTTCCAGACGCACGGCACGGCGCCGACGAGCGAGCATGCCATCACGAGCTTCGCGCGTGCTGGCTACAACCTCGGACCGGGCTGCACGATTCTCGGCACCTTCGGCTGCCGCGGCAAGATCAACCCCGCGATGCTCGCCAAGCGCAAGAATGCAGGCCCTGATGACCCGCACGGCGGCCCCAAGAGCATGGAGCGCTGGAAGCTCGCTTCCACGCACCCCGACGCGCAGGACATCGCCGATGCCAAAGACCTCGTCGACCGCATGAAGCACAAGATGGTCATGCGCGACCGCTTCCTGGCCAAGAAGGCCGCCAAGATGGCGGAACTGGCCAAGAAAAAAGCATAAGCGTGGCATAGAATATGAGAAATAAGAGAAGCCTGCTGCAGGATAAGCACATCATCCTGCAGCAGGCTTTTTAGGTGTCAACTTATTGGTCTTAGCTTCTGTTGCCATCTGTCTTGTCGGTAAGGGATGAACGTGCTATAATCTAATGTAATATTAGTATGCATAACAAAATGTTATAAAATGAGATATTTTCTCATCCGTTGATCTGCCGTATCGATGGGAATGAGATATAGCTCATGTGGCATGTGGATGGAGTAAGGGGAGTGTGATGTGATGCGTATGACGCGGCACCGACGCAAACGGTCGGGGCTCAGCAGTGCAGGCCATACAGATGCACCGCATCGCATGACCCGCGCCCGCAGGCGGCACCTTTGCTGGAAGCGATATCGCGATGAGCACCTGCGCCAAGTTTCAGCTATCCTGTCGATGGGAACGTTTTGCCTGATGCAGCTGCCCGTAGAGCGCGTGGCTGCCGATGCATTGCATCCTGTCGCACAGGCATATGATGGCCTTCGAGAGGTCGAGTCTGAGAGTCGCACGGCACATGCGAAACATCTGCTGGAAAAGAAGAAAGCCGTCAACCTGCGCGCCTGCCAAGAGGCGGATGCGCGCCTGCAGCAGGCAGAGCAGCATCTGGCAAACTGCCAGGCTGAGCTTCGCATCTATGCGAAGACATCCCTGAAGAGCCGTATCGTGGAGGAACACCGCGCGCGCTGGCAGGCAGAGTGTGAGCGTGCTCAGTTGGAGCGGGATCAGGCGGAACTCGTTTGGACCGACTGCCAGGTGGAGGCACTGGAAATCGAACGCAGTCTGGCGAAATTTTCCCGCACTCCATCCGCTTCTGTCCGTACAGGACTCACCTATGCCTCTTGGTCTGGTTCGTCTGGTTCGCCTGATGCGCGTAAGGGCCATCAGGTCATCATGCCGGTGCAGGCTTCTTATCAGAAGAACTCATTCGCGGTACGGGTGGAGAGCGGGCTTTTTGCACAGGCACAGGACGAGTGGATGAATTTTCATAATTTTATAGGAATGATGGATACGAACCTGAAGGCTTCGTGGCGGGAAGAGCATGAGCGTCGCGGCATCCAGTATCTACTCGGCCTGCATCTGCCGACGGGGAAGCAGGTGCTATGGAATGAACTGCCCCCGAAAGGCTGGGGCGCGGAACTGCCGCTCCATACGGGCTGGGATGTTTCGCCCGGCGTGGCCTTCTCGTATCACTATACGCCGGATGATGTGCTGACCGTGAAGGGGAGTGTTTCTTGGAATGGTTCATATACTGCGCCGTACCGTCTTGAGGGTGCCGACCAGATCCGGCCGGGGCGCTCCTATCAGCAGGAAATCCGCTATCTCCATCGCGGCCTGGGAACGAATTACATGCTGCAATGTTTTCGCGGAGCGGAGGAGACCTCGCGCATCGGGCCATACGCATACCGCCCCGGGGAGATGAGCTTGTTGGGGTTCTATGCTGACCGCTATTTCTCGGAGCATGATGCATGGCAAGCCTTTGCGACGTCATTCCGGCAGTTCGCCGGCCACTATGGGATGGCAAGGTTCACGCAGATGGACGGGCGCTTTAGCGGCAATCTCTACGGGATTGGCTGGCGTCATGAGATGGAGCATGATAGGGAAGTATTCTTGCGATTGGAGTATCTGAAGATGGGCGGTACTTATATTGACCCTGTCCGGAATGAACTCCAGAGCAATGTGCGCCGCTGTGCGGGCAGCTTGGGATGGCGGCAGCATCTGACAGAGGATATCGAATTCGAGAGCTCGCTGACCTATTACCGACAAGAAGACGATGACAATGGCCGTGTTAGTGGCTGGCAGACGAGCTTCATGATACAACGTGATCTTTAATGACGTTGTGGAACAGGGATTTTTAGACAAAAGGGGAAAGGGATGGACAGACCTTGAACAAGATGACGTTATGCTTGCCAATCTTGACGACAATATGCCTGATTCCGCAGAGTGTGATGGCAGCGGAAAATGCTGCTGAGCCGTGGGTGTATGAGGATATCGAGGAACTGGCAGCGCAGGGCTATCTGGAACTGCCAGACAAGGACTTGCACAGCATGAGCCGTGCGGAGCTCTCTGCCCTTGTGGCAAAGGCCTTGGCGCGCATCGAGGATAGCCAGGGGATGACGCTGGCCGATGAATACGGACGTGTGACGCGGCTACTTGTCGAAGACAAGGTACAGCTGGAACTCTCGAAGGAGCAACTGGAAGCTGCCGGCAAGATTTTCCGGCAGCGGGAGCGCGAGGCAAAGCGTGCGTCAGATGACTTGGCACGCCAATCGCTGCGGGGCGTCAACCGCTTGGAGATCATGGGCCCGCTGCAGAAAAAGGCCAAGGCCAGCCAGATTCGGCTGCAGGCCGCAGCACGCGATTTTGCTGTGGCCCGTCAGCGCACGCTGCGCCGTCAGCGCATGAATGATGAGCTGGCCCAGCGGCAGAGCGACCTCCTGAATGCCATGACGGCTGCTGCGACAGGTGTCGGCCCCGATGCGGTGACCATGATGGCGTCTGGCGGGAACGGGTATGGAACGGGTCTCTCGGGTACAGGAGGGGCTGATGCGGGAATCGGCAGCGGTGTACCGTATACGGCGGCGATGGATGCGACATCTGCGACACCTGATGGCGGCTATCCGAGCGGTTCACGGCTCTTGCGCGACAGCCCGGCGCGCGATGCCGATGCCATCGCACGGGCTTCGGCCCTGCGGACGGAGTTCATGTCAGAGCTCGATGATGCTGGCTACATCGATGACCAAAATGCGCATCTGGCCGATGATTTGCCTGTCAAGAACATCCAGCGGCCGAGATTGCACATCGATGGCGAGGTTCGCCTAGCCGATGGCCATTCGAGCGGCGACAGGCCGGAATACCATCGCAACGACACGGAGCTCCGTCTGCGCGTCTATCCGGACTACGACATCGACGGCAACTGGCATGCCATCGGCATGGTTGAGGCCAAGAAACAGTTTGGCGATAAGCACGATAAAGATGACGAAAAAATTCGCCTGGACCGCTACTATCTGGAAGGGAATATTGGCCTTGCCAAGGTAGATGTAGGTGCTTTCAGTTCGCTGATGGCAGAAGGCAATGTCTACGACAGCAAGTTCAAAGGCATACGCATCTCGGCAGGCAATCCCGTGGTCTACACGATGGAGTACGGCGAGGCGAATGATACGGATAAGGCATGGAATCTGACAGCCGACTATGAACAGCCGACATACGGGCTTGGTGCTGGTGTCTACCGCTTCGAGGGCGGTTATGACAAAGATAATGTCATAACAGATGGTAAGCAGAGCATCGCGATGGCCAGAGCGCATCAGAAAATGGGGGATGTCGATGTTGGTGCGATGATTCTCTACGGCAAGGACCGCGGCAAGCAGGGCACAGGCTACGTCGTCTCGGTCTCGAATGGCACAGAGAAGAACTGGCAACCGCGCAACCGCAGTTGGTGGCTCAAATATTACTATCAGCCATATGAGACGTATTATTCCCACACGATGAACGGCACGGCGGATGTCATGCGCCGCTACGGCGGGTTCAAGGGAATCGGTGCTGGATACTCCTACACCTTGAGTAAGGATTGGCTCTTCAATCTGGAGTACTACCATCTTTGGGATATCGATACCAACAAGCAGAGCAATACAATTTGGGGCGCTCTGACGCATTATTTCAAGAACTATGAGAACTGAAATTTATAAATCTACCAGGAGAGAAAATTAATATTTATAGAAGAGAGAAGATGAGGGGAAATGGATTTCGTGAAACGACTTCAAAAAAAGGACGTGCGCCTTGCGGTAGTAGGACTCGGCTATGTTGGACTGCCCTTGGCGGTGCGCTTTTCTGAATATTTTTCGGTTCTCGGTCTGGATCAGAATGAAGAGAAGATCGCATCTTACCGGGCTGGTCACGATGTGACGGAAGAAGTTGGTGATGAGGCGCTGGGGCGGGCGTCCATCCGCTATACGTCTGATATGTCGCAACTGGTACAGGCCTCTTTCATCATCGTAGCGGTACCGACACCCGTACATGCGGACAAGACACCGGACCTCGGGCCGGTGGTCTCGGCCAGCCACAGTGTCGGCCGCTATCTGCAGAGAGGCAGTGTCGTCGTCTATGAGTCGACGGTCTATCCGGGGGTGACGGAAGAGCTCTGCCGTCCTATCCTTGAACAGGAGTCCGGGCTCGTCTGTGGGCGCGACTTCAAGATTGGCTACTCGCCGGAGCGCATCAATCCGGGTGACTGCAAGCATGGTCTCGAGCAGGTGACGAAGATTGTCTCCGGCTGTGACGATGAGGCCTTAGACACCATCGCGCAAGTCTATGGGACGGCCATCCCGTCCATTTACTGCGCCGCCAGCATCAAGGTGGCCGAAGCGGCGAAACTCGTCGAGAATGCGCAGCGCGATGTCAACATCGCCTTCATGAATGAACTTTCGCGTGCTTTCCATCGCATGGGCATTGACACGAAAGAAGTGGTGGATGCCATGGATACGAAGTGGAATGCACTTCACTTCCGGCCGGGACTCGTCGGCGGTCATTGCATTGGAGTCGATCCGTATTATTTCATCTACCAAGCGGAGAAATACGGCGGCCATGCGCCCCTCGTCACGGCAGCGCGCCAGACGAATGAGGGTATGAGCGCCTTTGTGACGGGTAATATCGTGCGGGAGCTCATCCGCCAGAAAATCGATGTGGCGAAGGCGCGCATTGTCTTGTTCGGCATGACCTTCAAGGGAAATTGCCCGGATACGCGTAACTCCCGTGCTGTTGACATCTATCGTCAGCTCCAGTCATACGGGATTGAGCCTTTGGCTGTCGATCCACATGTGGATGCGATAGCGTTCCAGCGTGAGTTTGGCATATCCTTGCAACCTTTTGATTCCATCCATGATGCCGATGCACTTGTCTTTCTCGTGGCACATCGGGAGTACGTCGCTTGGGATATGGAGGATCTTCGCGCAATGGTCCGCCCAAGAACAGAGGGAAGACCTGTGCTCGTCGATGTCAAGCGCATGTTCAATCGCGCGGATGTTGAGGCAGCAGGATTCTCTTACTGGGGACTCTGATCGAGGAACTTGTTCCGTGAATGGATTTTTCGGACTTGCGAAAAGGAAGTGGATGGATTGAGTTATAAGAAGATCGCAGTCATTGCTGGTCTGGTCATTCTGGTTGTCTGCGGTTGCCTGGTCTACTTGCGCGATCATGTCTTGGTCGAAAACCGGGACATCCCGGAACTCACCGATATCAGCGCAGCGTATCAGGCTAAGGAAGAGATTGCAACAGCAAAGAGTAAGCTGGAAGAAGGCATTGCACCAGCAGAAGTCATCACGACTTTGCCAGCCGGAGGCAATTGCGTGGCGATTGTCATCGATGGCTTGCCGGATCGTCCTTTAGCTGCTCGGATGGTGGATGTATTGCAGAAGCACCATGCTGAAGCGACTTTTTTTGTAGAGGGGCAGAATGCGGCTGATGATGTAGAGACCATCCGCCTGTTACGTGATGCTGGCTTTGAGCTTGGCAATTACACTTTTGTAGGATTGGCTGGTTTTGATAAGGTATCACAGGATGAACAGCTCCAAGAGCTCTGTCGCACGCAGAAAATCATCTCAGTCCGTTCGGCCTTTATCCCCACGCTTTTCCGAGCACCACGGACGGTGTTTACGGATGCCTTGTTGCAGACGGTACATGCGTCGGGGCTGCCATATGCTGTCAAGGAAAATGTGCGTGTCTCTTGTCATCTGCTTATCGATGATGCAGCAGCGGATGCGTACGTCGCGGGGATTCCCGATGGGAGTATCATTGCCATCCCTGCAAATCGTCCCGTAGAGCGCAAGGCTGATACGGAAGGAAAAATCGATGAGCGTCCTGCCATAGATATGAAACCGACTATCCAGGATTCAGGAGAGCAGGCACCTATGGAGACAGAAGACCTGGCGAGCGAATTGGACCGCCTGCTTACAGCGCTGGAGAAGCGGGGCTTCAAGGTCATGAATGTCAATGGCTTCCGCAAGATACGCTATATTCCAGCAAATGCTGCTGTGGCTGCTGAACAGACTGCCAGTGCTGTGAGCAAGGATGCAGCAGAAAAGACGCAGGGGGGGGAAGCAGATGGCCAATGACAACAAAAAGAAAACGCCTGCTATGGATGACGTGCTTTTTCACCAAAAACCGGACCGCCGTCTGCTCTCCTATGCTCCTGATGTGACAGGACATCGCACGAATCGGGATCGCCGCGGGCGGGATTCTGCCAATCCTGATACAGGTGATGGGTACATCAAGCTTCAGCAAGATGACAAGAATGGACAGCGCTACCTTGTCGACTACGAGGTGACGGTCCGCTTCGTGCTGGATGGCAAAAAACAGTCCATCAAGATGAAGGGCGAGGATATCTCGACAACGGGGATTTTGCTGACAATGCCCGCTGCAGAGGAGGCTGTTTCATTGACGGATGCAACAGATATCCGTCTGACCTTTGAGATTACGCCGGGCTCGATGCCAGAGGGCTATGAGATGATGGTCCGCAAAATCCCGGCAACGTGTGTCCGTGAAGCATCGCGCCCGGATGGCACGCATATCTATGGCATGCAGTTCAAGTCGACGCTGGCAGAATTCTCGAATACGCATCGCAAGAACTACATGCTCGCGGTAGCGTCCTTTTTCTTGGCCGTCATCGTCTTTGTCATCGTGCTCATGCGTGCAGAATCGGTCATTTATTTCCAGTTCAATCGCTGGCTCTACCTCTACAGCATCATCGCGGCGACCTTCCTGCTGACGCGCTATCTATTTGGTTCCTTCTACCGTCCGACAAAGATTGATCCGGATTATACACCGGGGGTCACGATCATTGTCCCATGCTTCAACGAGGAGAAATGGATTCAGCACACGATACTCGGCTGCATCAATCAGGATTATCCCATCGACAAGCTCGAAGTGATCGTAGTGGATGACTGCTCGAATGATCATTCAGTCGATAAGATCAAGGAAATCATCGAGCGACTCAAACAGTCTGACGGGGACCAGAAGATGTACCGTGTTGAAGACCGCCTGCATTACTATGTCCAGCCGGTCAATAAGGGCAAGCGTGAGGCCATGGCTGTTGGCGCGCATATGGCGAAGCATGAACTGCTCGTCTTTGTCGATTCCGACAGTTTCCTCGATCCTTACGCCGTACGCAACATCGTGCAGCCATTCAAGGACAAGAAGATGGGAGGCGTCTCAGGCCGCACGGATGTCGCGAATACGTATACGAATTCCTTGACGAAGATGCAGGCTGTCCGCTATTACATCGCCTTCCGCATCATGAAGGCGGCCGAAGGCTACTTCGATGCGGTCACCTGCCTTTCGGGGCCGCTCTCGTGCTATCGCAAGGACCTCGTACTCAAATACTGCGATGACTGGCTCAACCAGAAGTTCCTTGGTCAGCGGGCGACGTTCGGCGATGACCGCAGCATGACGAATTTCATCCTGCGCCATCATCGTACGACGTATCAGGATACGGCGGTCTGCATGACAATCGTGCCGAATTCACATAAGATGTTCCTTCGCCAGCAGATGCGCTGGAAGCGTTCGTGGCTTCGGGAATCTATCATCGCGGCGCGCTACATGTGGAAGAAGGAGCCCTTCATGTCGCTGAGCTTCTACATGGGCTTGCTTGTGCCAATTGCTGCGCCAATCATCGTGCTTTACAATCTCATCTACATTCCCATCATGCATCGCGTCTTTCCGTTTACGTTCCTTGTCGGCATGCTGATGATGGCCCTGCTCATGAGCATGGCACAACTCTTCCTGCGGCGCAGCACGACTTGGATTTTCGGTGTGTGGTTCTGCCTCTATTACGAGGCCGTCCTGCTCTGGCAGATGCCAGTGGCCTGGTTCACCTTCTGGAAGTCGACTTGGGGAACGCGCTTGACGCCGGCCGATCTTGCTGAATTGGAGAAGAAGAAGAGAAAGCAGCAGGAAAAAGAGGCGCAAAAGGGAAAGAAGGTGGATGATCATTGAAGGATTCGAACGACTCGACGAAACACGATAGTGTGCCTGCTGCATCGGATGCAGGAGATGTTCAGCAGCATGAGAATCTGCAAGCTGAGATCCAGGCACTCGGTGACGAAGCTTTCACGCGGCGTAAGGATCGATTCAAGTGTGTCCGCACCGTGATTCAGTTTTTGATTCTGGCACTAAGCGTAGCTGTACTGATTAACTTATTCTTTCATCTCAAGACGTATCATCCATATGATGATTCGGCTATAGCGGACAGTGGAGAGGATACGGGCTTCATTGCTATCTCGTACTTTGGTGTCGACCGCATCGGCGATTCATCGACTCTGATTGGCAAGGACCTGCTAGAAGAGCATCTAGCAGCATTGAAGGATCAGGGATATGTGACAATCACTCAGAAAGATATTGAGGACTATTACCAGAATGGCAAGCCACTGCCAAAGCGGGCGCTCTATCTGATGTTCGAAGACGGGCGGCGCGATACAGCAATCTTTGCCGATAATCTCATGGAGCGCTTCAACTACAAGGCGACTATGATGACGTATGCCGGCGTCTTGGACTATGAAGACCCGAAATTCCTCAAGCCAAAAGAACTCCGCGATATGGAGGAATCATCCTTCTGGGAAATGGGTACAAATGGCTATCGGCTTGAGTATATCAATGTCATGGACCGTTATGGCAATTACATCGGTGAGATCAACCCGCTTCGCTATGCGATGATTCATCCATATCTCGGGCGTCATTACAATCACTATCTGATGGATTACATCCGAGATAAGGATGGCGTTCCGAAGGAAAGCTACAACCACATGAAGCGGCGAGTCACTTACGATTATGAACACCTTCGTGATGTCTACGAAGACAAGCTGGGCTATGTACCGCATACGTATGTGCTCATGCATTCCAATACGGGGCGCTTCGGCAATAACCGCGACATCAGCCCCGTCAATGAACAGTGGATGCGTAATCTTTTCACGATGAATTTCAATCGAGAGGGGTATTGCTTCAATCAGTGCAACAGCAGTATCTACGATCTCACGCGCATGCAGCCACAGCCGTACTGGCCAGTCAACCATCTGCTCATGCGCATCAAGTACGATATCAATCAGCCAATCACCTTTAAGCAGGGAGACAGCCGCCATCAGCAGGATTGGGTCAATCTGAAGGGCGCAGCACAGATCAAGGCAGAGAAATACATCTTGACGACGCTGCCGGAAGGCGAGGCACTTTCACGTTTGCAGGACAGCGACGGTTTCCGTGATGTGCGCATCCGCACGCGGTTGGAGGGCAATGCCTTCGGCGCACAGAAAATCTATTTCCGTGCATCCGATGATTTGAGCCGCTATGATGAAGTCAGCCTGCGCAATGGCGAAGTCGTCGTGACTGAGAAAATCGGTGGTGTGGAAAAGGAACTCTATCGTGAGAAACTGGCTGTCATCCTGGGAGAGCCAATCCCGTCAAAGGAAGAAGCAAAACGAGAGGCAGAAGTCCGGGAAAACGAGGCATTTGCACGCTATGCAGATTCCCCGGATGAGGCAAAAGAGTATCTGTTACGTGCACAGGCACGGAAAGATCAACCAGCAGCTTCCGTGGAAGATGGGGCAGAGCCGGATGAAGTCGTGACGAGTTTCCACGCACGGAGCTTCCATGACATTGAAATTGCTTTCAAAGATGATCATTTGACGGTTATGGTGGATGAAAAGAAAGCTGCTGAGGATATTCCCCTGGCGAATACGCAGAAAGGCGGGATTTTCCTCGGAGCTGGTTGGAAACCGGATGCCTGGAGTCAGCGCAACCTGGCCGATGATGTCTACGATGCAGTTTTTGACCGCTTTACGATCTCTGCCAATACTGGTAAGGATGCCAAGGATGAGAGAGTCTTATTCACCATGCAGTATACAGGACTGGAATACTATGAGCAGCGCGCAAAGGATGCCTGGGAAGCTATCTTGAAATGGTTCCTGACGTATCTGTAAGTCTGTCAAATCGTAAAATGAGGCTGGCTGCTTATTTGCTTAGAAAGGACGATTGCAGTGATGAGGAAAAAGGTGAAGTATGCGGCAGTGCTGTCCGCACTGCTGCTCGCTGCTGCGGCAGCCGGCCTGAGCTGTGCAGGAGCAGAGCCCGTGAAGTCTGGATCGCATCCGGAGGTACGCCTCTCAGCGTGGTCGGCATACTGGGATGATGCGAGCAGCGCGGCAGAATATCGAGGAATCCGGCGTCATCTGAGCAGTCTTTCCGCTTTTGCCGCCTCGTATGGGCCCGATGATGTGCTCACCGTGCCAGAGGAGACGCAGCGCGCGCTGAAACAGGCCCAGAAAGACGGCAAGGAGACATACTTGACTGTTGTTAACGACAGCCGGGATGATTTGGGCAGAAGCGTGGAAAAGGACGCCGTGATGACGAGTCGCATCCTTCGTGATGACGCGTCACGCATCAAACAGGCTGAAGCGATGGTGGATGCCGCCAAGAAGCTCGGCGCCGCGGGGGTGGAGCTGGACTTTGAACGAGTATTCAAGGATGCGAAGCTGCAGGAGGACTATCTGCACTTCACCTACCAGCTGAGCCTTGCCTGCACGCGTGCGGGCTTGAAGCTCCGCATTGTCCTGGAACCGTCGGCCCCATTTGATGCGCCGTTCGCCAAGGGACCGGAATACGTCGTCATGCTCTACAACCTGCATGGCCTGCACAATGGGCCTGGCCCCAAGGCAGATGGCGCCTTCATCCGCAAGATCGTCAGCAGGATGGCAGATTTGCCGGGCAAGAAGTCGGTGGCAATCGCCACGGGCGGCTGCATCTGGCAGGATTACAGACTGCTGGGGCTGAGCCGTGGCGCGACGCGCTTCCTGTCGAGCCAGGAAGCTGCTGCCCTGGCCAAGGAAAAGGCAGTTCCTGTTACGCGGGATGAGGCGAGCGGTGTCCTGCAGTTTTCTTATGAGGAAGACAAACATCACTATGAGGTCTGGTATGCCGACGCGGAGACCGTCAATGCCTGGATCACGGAGGTTGCGGGGCTGGGCATCAGCGACGTGAGCATCTGGCGTCTTGGCAGCAATGGCGATGAGATGATCCGGGACATCCATCCTTGAGATTTTTAGGATACAGCATCAGCAGTAGAATGGGGAGTGTTTTTCGTGCGCAAGAATCGGACCGTTATGAGTGCCGTGCTCGTCATGATGATGGCGGCTTCGTGGTCGCTTTCCGTGACGCCTGTCGCATCTGCTAGCGCTGCGGAGGCGCAGACGGCACAGTCTGCATCATCAGGGCAGTCAACGGCAAAGACAAGGGCAGCTGCAGTGCCTACTGTAAGTGTGCCGCAGGAAATCCATGAGGCGCTTGCCCGCAATCAGGGGCATCAGGCGGAGAAATGGCGATTCATCCCGTCGACCAGCCAGTCAGTGATCTTCACGTTCGGCGGCCTCTCGAAAAAAGAGCCGCTCGTACACGTGCTCGATGCGATGAAGGCGAATGAGATGCGCGGCACGTTCTTCGTGACGGAGCGCGAACTGAAACGGAATGCGGAGAACATCCGCCTGATCCGCTCGTATGGGCAAGACCTCGGCATCGGGCTGACGTCCATCAAGGGCGGTGGCACGGCGGCCGAATACGCTATGCAGATCCAGCGCGTCCGGGATGGCCTGCAGCAGTACGGCGTGACGACGGATGTCGTGCGCCAGATGGCGTCCTCTGACAATGAAGCTGGCATGAAAGAGGCTGCCGCTGCTATGAAGTGCTGGTTTGTCGGACAGGGACTCAATGCCGTTCAGTCCAAGGACAAGCAGGCGCAGTCGGCCGATGAAGTCATGCCGCATATCTTCGGCAAGTGGACGACTTCTCTGGGACGCAATGAGATCCTCTATATCCGCACGGATTATTACACAAAGCCGACGCTTGCGTCTGAGGTCATGATGGCAATCAAGCAGCAGAAGGTCGACAACATCGCTTACGATGCATACGGTGATAATCCGACTGATAATCGCCAGAATGATTCGGTCTATCGCATTGTCTCGGTGCAGGATGTTCTCGATGAGCCGGCAAAGCTCTACCAGTATCCGGTGGAGACCATGGATCTTCCCGCCGAGATACAACTGGGATATGGCGCGGGAGGAATCACGAAGAAGAATTTCCAGCGGGAATTCTTCAAGCGTTATATCGGAGCGCCGGAAGTCAGTTCATCCGATCGCATGTATGGCTTCACACAGAAAGAATTGGCTTTGGCGGATAAGACGGGCCTTGTTAAGACGGCTGCTCCACAAACCGTCTTCCTGACCTTTGACGACTGGGGAAGTGACGATTCCATCAACAAGCTGCTCTACGTCCTGCGCAAGCATCGTGTACATGCGACGTTTTTTGTCATCACTAAAAATATGATAAATAATCCCAATCTGCTGCGCGCCATCGTGGCTGAGGGCAATGAGGTGGGTAGCCATACCGATCATCATGTGCCGATGCTGCGCGTCGATGAGAAGGGGAGAAGCTATATTGTGGAAGACAATGCGACATATCGTCAGAATGTCCGTTCCTCGTATGAGAAACTTCTCAGTGCAATTGGCGATATGAAGATTGAAAATGGCAGCCGTTACGGTCTCACGCGGCTCTTGCGTCCGCCACAGTTAGCCGTCAGTCGCGATGGCTGTGCCGTTGCCTTAGATGAAGGGTTTACGTATCTCGTCAGCGGCTCAGGTAGTGCGGAGGATTACGGCGCTGTCTCAATGGAATCATTGGAGGGCATCATGGACCATATCGTCCATAAGCGCAACGGTGATGTGCGCCGAGGTGCTATCATGATTATGCATATGAGCAGCACAGCATCGCGTACGCCATATGCACTCGACCTATTGCTAACAAAGAACGATCAGCGGCCAGAGGGGGATCCGAAGAAGTTCAAGGTCGGACTGCTCGGGGATTACCTCAGAGATGGCTATGACCAGCGCATGACGACGCCAAAGGACATGCGCGAGAAGCAGATTGACTATTGAGTGGTACACGATAAGCAAAAACGCCTTTCAACAATGAAGGGCGTTTTTGTTGTAGATTGTAACAGAAGACAATCATTTTTGTGCTGTTGTTGCATCCTTGGTGGTGATGTGATAAAATAGAACGCAAATTCTATTAATTAAAACATATTGGTTTGTCTGCATATTCTGATGGAAAAGAGGTGCTTGATCGAGCATGGATTTCACGAATGTATCGGAGGATGTGCTCAATCTCATGCCGGGGGCTGTTGTCTTGCTTCACGCAGATGAAAGCATTTGTTGTGTCAATGAAGCGATGTGGAAGCTGTACGATTGTCAGTCGAAACAGGAGTTCCTCAATCTGACAGGATCATCGTTTCGTGGCATGGTCATGCCAGAGGATTGCCAATCCATCGGCATGATGGTGGAGAAATCCGTACATCAGAGTGGTTCGGTGACAGAGGAGCGGTTGGCCAACTATTCCTACCTTTTCTTCTGCATCCGCACGAAGATAGGACGGATTCGCCATGTCGAGGGATCGATACGCCGTGTCTGCTTCCACGGCAAGTGGCTATGGTCACTGCTGCTCGTCGATGCTCATGTGCGGTTCCGTGCAGTGGAGCATGATGCGTTGACAACCCTCATGGGCAGGCATCTCTTCTTTTCCAGGGCGTCTGAGCGTGAGGCGGCTGATCGCGCCGAAGGAATTTTTGGCAGAGATGTGCTGGCGTACTTCAATCTGACGAACTTCAAGCATTATAACGCGATGTACGGCGCAGAGCGGGGCGATGATTGCCTGCGAAGGATTGCGGCTGTCCTGCGAGAAGGCTTCCCTGATTCGCTCTTGGCCCGCATGTCGGCCGATATTTTCTTGGCCTTGATACCGGCAGACGATGCGCAGAGCCGCATCGAGAAGGTTGTGCAGAAAGTCAACGGTCTTCTCAAAGGAGAACATACCTATCTGCATGCGGGTATCCGCTACTTCTCTGCGCAGGAAAATGTATCAATCAGTATGGCTTGTGACCAGGCAAAGGCAGCCTGTGATTCCATCAAGAGAGAGCGAGGCCGTGCGTATTGCGTATTCTCTGAGCACCTCCGACAGGAATTGGCGGTCCGCTCGTATGTCATCGCTCATATTGATGAAGCCGTCGAGAACGGTTATATCGAGATATACTATCAGCCAGTCGTGCGCACATTGACGGGGAATCTCGCAGGCATGGAGGCATTGGCGCGCTGGCATGATCCGGTCTACGGATTCCTTCGCCCCAACCAATTCATCCCGGTGCTCGAGGAGGAGCGCCTGATTGACAAGCTTGACCGCTATGTCATACGGGAATGCGGGCGACAGCTCCGCAGGCAGATGGATGCGCATCAGCCCATCGTGCCGATTTCATTCAATGTATCGCGCATGGACTTCCAACTCATGGATGTCCTTTCTGAGATCGAGTCCGTCGTCCGCGAGAATGGTCTGCCGCGTGATTGCCTGCGCATCGAGATCACGGAGACGGCCATGGTGCAGGATCGCAATAGAATCTTGGAGATGATTGATCGCTTCCGCGGCAATGGCTATCCGGTCTGGCTCGATGATTTTGGCAGTGGCTACTCTTCGCTGAATGTGCTCAAGGATTATCATTTCGATGAGCTCAAGATTGACATGGAGTTCCTGCGTGTATTCAATGACACGAGCCGCAAGATCATCACATCTGTCGTCATGATGGCTAAGGCCATCGGCATCCACACGCTGGCAGAAGGGGTCGAGACACGCGAACAGGTGGAATTCCTTCGCAGCATCGGCTGTGAGAAATTGCAGGGCTATTATTATGGACGACCTATGCCGTATGACGAATTGGTGGCACATTGCCGGGAGCGGCATCTGTGTGCCGAGACGCGCCAGGAAGAGCGCATCTATGGAGAAGCAGGGCTCTTCAATGTCATCCGGGTCTCACCGGTGGCGCTCTTCCTAGATGATGGCAAGGAGTTATACATGGCTTATGAGAATGATGCGTATCAGAAAGTCATGATGGCCGTGGGCATCTCGAGTCGTCGCGCGGTCAATCAAGTCATCTGTTCGCTGGATGATGTGCGGCGGCATAAGATGCGTGCCTATGCTGACCGCGTGACACGTAACCGCCCCTGCAAGGTATCGGAGACGTTCTTGCTGGATGGCAGGCGCCTGCGCGTCCGCGCCAAGACGCTGGCCGGCCTGCCGGGGTTCCACATCCACATGGCAGAGATCGTAGATCTCACACGCGATGCAGATTCTATTTGAAGGACAAGAGAGGCACAAAAAAACTTCCCCTTCCGGGAAGTTTTTTTGTGCCTCATTCAGCTGTCTCTCTTGGGTAGGCATTCTTTTCGCCATTCTCGCGCTTGCGCGTGAGGTAGGCGTCCATGGCCTTGGCGACGTGCTTGGCGTCTTTGACGACTTCGACGACGTTGGCCGGGCCGAGGACGACGTCGCCGCCGGAGAAGACGCCTTCGCGCGTCGTGGCGCCGTTCTCGTCGACTTCGACGAGGCCGCGATTGTCGACCTCGAGGCCCGTCGTCGTGCGGACAATCTTGTCTTTCGGGGCCTGGCTGACGGCGATGATTGTGCTGTCGGCCGGGTAGAGCTGTGGCTCGTCTTCACTGAGCAGATTGCCTTCCTTGTCGAAGTGGCGCTCGTAGAGCATCGGGCCGTCTTTCGTGATGGCGGCAACGCCCTTGCAGAGATCGAATTCGACTCCGTCGGCCTGTGCGTATTCGTACTCGCGGATGCTCGCGCGGACTTCGTTGCGGCGCGCGTAGACGGTGACGAAGCGGCTGCCCTTGCGGATGGCCGTGCGGGCGGCGTCCATTGCCGAATTGCCCGAGCCGATGACCGCGACGCGGTCGCCGAGGTGATAGACGTCCGGATTCTGCAGGTAGTCGACGGCGTAATGGCAGTTGCCGAGGCTCTCGCCACGCACGCCGAGGCCGCGCGGACGCCAGACGCCGGAGCCGATGAAGACGGCGTCATAGCCGTCTTGAAACAGGGTGTCGAGCGTCAGGATGCTGCCGATGGTCGTGTTCGGGCGGATATGGATGCCGAGTTCGACGAGCTTCTCCTGGTAGCGGTCGAGGATCTCGAGCGGCAGGCGGAAGGACGGGATGCCATAGCGCATCATGCCGCCAAGCTTGCCCTTGCGCTCGAAGATGGTCACGTCGTAGCCGAGTTGGGCGAGCTTGACACTGACCGTGATGCCGGCCGGCCCCGAACCGATGACGGCAACGTTCTGTCCCTTGGGCGGTTCATGCTCCATGATGACCTTGTCGAGGTAGATGTCGGAGATATAGTGCTCGATGCTCGAGATCTGGACGGGAGCACCCTTGCGGCCCTGGATGCAGTTGCCCTCGCATTGCTTTTCGTGGTCGCAGACGAGCGAGCAGACGATGCTCATCGGGTTATTGATGAAGAGCATCTCGCCCGCTTCGTTGATCTTGCCGTCGAGAAAGAGGCGAATCATCTCGGGAATGTTCGTCTGAGCCGGGCAGCCTTTGAGACGGCACAGCGGCTTCTTGCACTGGAGGCAACGGCGTGCCTCATTGATGACATGGATGGCCATGTACGATCACCTGTTCCTTCCCTTTGTTCCCCGATAAATCGTGGGAGAAAATATGTACTTCTTTTATTGTAACCGAAAGTCTTTGGACAGACAAGTTTTAGCTAAATTCATAAGATTGCATCATTACAAAATATTAAATGGAGATGCATTGACAATAAATGAGGGTAATGCTATGATAGACAAGGTAATGCGCATCATGCAAGATATCTGTTCCTATCGTGTATGACGCATGGCAAGACAACGGAAGGGCAGCCGGGTCAGCCAACCGGCCGCCCTTCTTCCATGTTCCGCACCAGGGGGGTTGTGGAGCATGAAAGAAAGGGGACGATCCATCTGTGTTAGAAGGAATCTGTATTGCGGTGGCCCTTGTCGGTCTCATGTATTTTGCTTACCGCGGCTGGTCGATCATCCTGATCGCACCAATTTTTGCAGGTGTCGCAGCGCTTGCGAGTATCTTCGGTGTCCTGCCGACGTACAGTGAGCTCTATATGACACGCATGGCTGAATATACGAAGTCGTATTATCCGATTTTCTTGTTCGGCGCCGTCTTTGCGCGCTTGATGGAGAAAGGCGGGCTTGCGTCTTCGGTCGCAGCGAAGATCGTCGAGGTGCTCGGCGAGAAACGCGCTGTGCTGGCGGTCCTGCTGGGCTGCGGCGCTCTGACGTACGGCGGTCTTTCCGTCTTCGTCGTCGCCTTTGTCATGTATCCGTTCGGCGCAGTCGTCTTCCGCAAGGCAGACATCCCGAAGCGCCTGCTGCCGGCGACGCTCTGGGTCGGTATCTTCTCCTTCGCGATGGTCGCTCTGCCTGGCACGCCGCAGATCCAGAACATCATCCCGTCCTCGTACTTCTCGACGAGCACGTGGTCGGCTCCTATCATCGGTCTCTTCGCCTCCTTCCTGTTCCTGCTGATCGGCTGGGGCTGGGTGACGCGCCGTGCGAAGATCCTCAAGGCACGCGGCGAGGGCTATGGCCGTCACTTCGAGGGCGGCCCGCACCACAAGCCGAGCCCGAAAATCCACATCCCGTGGTACTGGGCCTTGCTGCCGCTCGTCATGGTCATCGTAATCAACATCATCCTCTCGAACCCGTTCAAGTGGGAATGGGGCTTCCATTGGGATCCTGAAGCACTCTCGGCGTTCCTGCCGCTCAAGCTCAGCCTGCTGGCAGCGAATGTCGGCAAGGTATCGGCCATCTGGTCCATCACGGTCGCTCTTATCCTCAGCAGCTTCGCAGCCGCGTTCATCGGCCGCAAGCGCTTCATCGTCATGGATGGCTTCCTAGCACCGATCAACTACGCAGCCATTTCCTCAGCGACGGCCGTCCTGAACGTCGCTTCGGGCTATGCGTTTGGTTGCGTCATCACGAGCCTGCCGGGCTTCGTGCCGGTCACGCAGGCGCTCATCGGCATTGCGGACTCGTTCGGCCCGCTGCTCTCGGCCGTCATCACGACGAACATCATGGCCGGCATCACGGGGTCGGCTTCGGGCGGTTTGACCATCGCGCTCTCGATGCTCGGTGATCAGTGGGGAGCCATGGCACAGGCTGCAGGCATCCCGCTCGAGGTCCTGCACCGCATCGTCGCCATCGCTTCGGTCGGCATCGACCCGGTCCCGCACTGCGGCGCGCTCGTCACGCTGCTCGCCATCTGCGGCCTCACGCATCACGATTCGTACTTCGACATCGCGGTCATCATGGGCCTCAAGTTCTTCGTCCCGTTCCTCTGCATCCTGTTCTACATGGTCACAGGGCTTGCCTGAGGCGGGGAAACAGCATACAATAGAGACAGGCATGCGCATGCGTGCCTGTTTTTTCTCGCCTTTTTTGGTGGTAACATGACAGATGGATTGGAGGACTCTATTCATGCATTTACGCGGGAATCTCATGCTCCTGCTCGCTGCATTCATCTGGGGCACGACATTCGTGGCGCAGATGGTTGGCATGGACGGCCTTGGGCCGTTCACCTATGCCGCAGCACGCTACATCTTAGGTTTCTTGTTCCTCGTGGGGCTCTGGTATGCCTGGCGCGGGCAGCGCGAGGGGGCAAAGCGTGCGGGCACGTACCGCGCGGGCTGGAAGGCCGGCCTCGGCGCGGGCTGCATTATGCTGGTGGCAACGTCCCTGCAGCAGGTGGCCATGCTCTAC
>ULRS01027383.1_pt1 | contig 19153 bp, 8 predicted proteins | sample 1955671 | NCBI WGS metagenome assembly ULRS01 (sample SAMEA4835689, study PRJEB28245) | human gut metagenome | biome: gut microbiome; material: fecal sample | place: Denmark | collected 2008
ACCGAAGTTGTCAACTTCGAGCCGTAATCAGGGATGAACAGATTGGGTACAAGTCCCGACAACGCTTTGACCGAGGTCACCGAGTTGTTACGCATTTCATTTTGCGAAAGCGATGTTGACGAAATGGCCTGCTGGCGCAGACGGTTGTTTTCCTTCGGAGTAGCGATGACAACTACTTCCTCGATGTCTATCACTTTAGTTGTATCTTTGACCAATGCATTGTGTGTATCAGTCGGGGCAGCAAAAACAGTTGTTGTCACAGCTGCTGCCAGCGAAGCGAGAATTGTACGTTTCATATCTGTCTAGTGGTTTTTTGTAATTCGGTTGCAAAGTAACGTCAATTCTCTTTATCCGGCAATCCTAATTTATGAGGATTATGTGGGAAAAAGTATATGAAGTTTAGGGAAAAACATCGGCTTGTTTTTTTATTTTTTGTACAGATTTGAGGGCAAACAAGCCGGTGTTTTTTTCTTGTCAGGAAGGATTTGAATTGCAGTTTATTGTCTGACTTTCATCAACAGATGTCGTTTTATATAGATTCATGACTGTTTTGGCAAAATCTTTTTCTGGGATGATGGACGAGTGGCGTATTTTCAGCCGGTAGTTATAAATGGTTTGTGGTGAGTAGTTCAGCAGTTTTGCAATGCTTATACTGTCGGTTACTCCCAGGCATACCAGTGCATAAATACGTAATTCGATAGTCAGTTTCTGCGGTGATTCGAGGGTAATCTGTGCTTCAGGTGTAAGCAGTTTGTTGAATCGCTCCACGAAATCCGGATGTATGGATAAAAAGATCTCATCGAAACTTTCGTATAGTTGATTGAGCTCATTATTGTTTAGCAGAGAGTCACTCAGTAATTTTTTAGCTTCTCTCAGCTGTGATGTTGTAATGAGGTTGAGAATCGTCTTTTTCGATTGAGTAAATTTTGTTACCAGATTGACCTGTGTTCTCAGACTTTCGATAAAGAAATTATTCTTTCGTTCTATTTCAGCTTCGAGGGTTTTGACTTTGTCGTTTGCTACGTCTATTTCTTTTTGCATATCTGCAATGTGTGTCTGTTGTTCTTTGTAGTCGCTTGTAACGTCTTGTATTGATTTGATTTTTTTCTTATTTCGCCTATAAGAAATGTATACAGTACACCCTGCTGCAACGAATAATATGATACTGATAGCAAAAATTATAGAGTTTCGTTCTCGTTTTTGGCTGATAAACTGTTTGTACATTTTTTGTACTTGGTTTTGTACTTCAATCAGTTGCATGCTTCTGCCTAAATCTTTGTAATTGTAAATATTCTCAGAGCAAAACTGAGTATAGTTGTACAAACGTTCCAGTTGTTCTTCTCCCTCTATGTATCGGTTCATCAGTTGGATGATGTATAACATTGATTGAGAGTCATTGTTTACCAGCTGGATGTCGGTGATAGCAGAGCAGATTGCGTAGATGAATGCTTGGTTCATGTCTCCTTTCAGTTCTGATAAGTGTGACAGACAGTATTGGAGAAAAGCCTTTTGAAGTGTTGCTTCGGGAGCGTGTGCAGCCTCTGTTTGAAGGATAGTATAAATACTGTCGGTTACCTTTTGCGGAAACAGACTGGTGTAATATATGGAATAATAGACGTCGTTCGAAGTGATGTATTTGGAATATTTTTCCCATATACGGTTATTAAGAACTGAATCTTGATTCTCTGCCAGAATGTTGACATGCAGCAATTTCTCAAATTGAATTCTGGCATAAAGATAGCGTAATTCCGGCTCTATTTTTTCTATTGCAGGTAATGAAGATAATATTTGATTAGCATTAATAAAGTCACTGCGTAGCGTGTAGATGTAGGCTTTGTACAATAATATTTCCTGCTGCCATTTGGGGTTGTTGCTTTGTTTGCCTATTTCATACCATTTATTTAAATAATATTGGGCAGAATCGGCCTGATATTTACTGTATGCAATGAAGATACGTTTACAAAAAGAATATTTGTCTTGAAGAAACGATGCTGTTTCTAGATTCTTTTTTAATTGGCTGATTTCATTTTGTTTTTTTGCTGCATAAGCAGGTCTTTTGATAACCTCTTTGTCTAAGGAATCTAAATATTGCTCAATTGTATTTTGAGAAACAATCTTGAGTGGAAATAACAGGCATAGAATAAAGGTTGCTATTTTCATAATTTGTGTTTTGGTGCAAAATTAGATGCTTCTGCACTAAGAATCAAGATATTTTAAATAAATTATCGATTGATTGGAATGTAAAAACGCTTTTTTGTTTACTAAAGTTTTCTGCCTTACTATTATTTGAATTCTGTATTGCATTGATTTACAAAATATTATTGGTGCCTGATTATTTATGTGATACACTAAGAAACTTCCTTTGTAAATGTTCTTGAAGGAGTGTTGCTTTGACGTTTTACATTATGGCAAAAAGTAGTCTTTAAAATCCTCATAATAGTTACTTTACTACTTACTTTTTTATTCCTTTCTTTCTTGTGTAAATTGTTGAAACATAGCAAGTCATCTGTTTTTAAAAACTTACTTTTTACTTATTATTACCGTTTACTGTATAAGTTTTCCGATAAATTGAAAAACTAATTTTGCGGTAGTCTGAAAGGACAGAAAAGCACATCTGAAAAACACAATGAAAGACGTGAAAAACAATAATAACCTAATAACTTTAAAATCAGAAATAGTATGCTACGAAACTTAATGATGCTGTCGGCTATATTGCCAATGTGCGTATGTGCACAGGTTCCTCAACTTGGAAAAGATCCGGTAGAAAAAGTTGTAAGCGCCATGACGCTCGATGAAAAACTGGATTTATTGGTTGGATCGGCAGGAAATAAAAATACCAGTTCTACTGCTACAGTAGGAAGTTCGGCTGTACTGGTACTGGGAGCGGCCGGTCAGACTAATGGAGTACCTCGTTTGGGGATACCTGCCGTGGTAGTGGCTGACGGACCTGCCGGACTGCGTATAGCACCGACTCGTGAAGGTACGGATAAAACGTTCTATTGTACGCATTTCCCGGTAGCAACAGTGATGGGAGCTACTTGGAATACCGAACTGGTTGAGGCAGTAGGAGATGTAATGGGGGATGAAGTGAAACATTACGGAGTAGATGTGTTACTCGCTCCGGCAACCAACATTCACCGTAATCCGCTGAATGGACGTAATTTTGAATATTATAGTGAAGATCCCTTATTGGCTGGTAAGATTACTGCTGCGCAGATCAAGGGAGTTCAGCGTAACGGAGTAGGTACTTCGTTGAAACATTTTGCTCTGAACAATCAGGAAACAAACCGTACCAGCAATAATGTGATTGGTACACCGCGTACATTTCGTGAAATATACTTGAAGCCTTTCGAAATAGCTGTAAAAGAGAGTCAGCCCTGGACTGTTATGACTTCTTATAATAAGATAAATGGTACTTATGCTAGTCAGAGAGCTGACCTGATTACGGAAATTCTCCGTCATGAGTGGGGATTTAACGGAATGGTTATGACTGATTGGTTTGGTGGAGATAATGCTGTTCAGCAGATGGAAGCAGGCAATGAACTGCTGATGCCGGGAAAACTTGTCCAGCGTGAAGAAATACGTAAAGCAGTTCTTAATGGTTTATTGTCAAGAGATATTATCGACCGTAATGTGAAGAATATTTTGGAATGTATTCTGAAGACTCCACGTTTTCAGGGTTATATAGCTGATAATAATCCTGATCTCAAAGCCCATGCACAGGTTACTCGTAATGCGGCTTGCGAAGGCATGGTGTTGCTGAAGAATGAAAAAAATTCTTTACCGGTAGGCAATAAGATAAAGAACGTAGCGGTATTCGGACGTACTTCTTACGATTTTATAGCTGGTGGAACAGGATCGGGGGATGTAAACCATGCATATGTGGTATCGCTGATGAAAGGCTTGAAAAATGTAGGTTTGGTGACAGATTTTGGATTGCAGCAGGTATACGAATCTTATATTGAAAAGGCAAAGGCGCAAATGCCGAAGTCGGATAATCCGTATGCTGCATTCATGCCTAAGCAACTGATAGCTGAAATGGATTTGGGTAATGTTGATCTTGAAAAACTGGCTTCAGACAATGATATGGCAATAGTTACTATAGGAAAAACCTCTGGTGAATTTGCTGACCGCAGTATCTCTGAGAACTTCAATTTGACGGTTGCCGAGAAAAAAATGATAGAAGATGTGACAATAGCTTTTCATCGTAAAGGGAAAAAAGTAGCGGTTATCCTGAATGTCTGTGGGGTGATAGAAACCGCAAGCTGGATTGATAAACCAGATGCTGTACTGGTTGCATGGCTTCCCGGACAAGAAGGTGGTAATTCTGTTGCCGATATTTTGACTGGAAAAGAAACTCCTTCCGGACGTTTACCGATGACTTGGCCAGTAAGTTATAATGATGTTCCTTCTAAAAATGATTTTCCTGTCCCCGATGAAATTAGTGAAGAGATGTTGACTGAGTCGTTGAAAGGTTTTGCCGATGTCCGTACTGAAGGTGAGCGTAAAAACTTTGATGTGACTACTTACAACGATGGCGTTTATGTGGGATACCGCTATTATACAACCAAGAATGTTCCGGTATCATATCCTTTCGGTTACGGATTGAGCTATACTACATTCTCTTACAGTGGTATGAAAGCTGATAAGACTGAAAATGGAGATATCCGGGTGACTGTTACGGTGAAGAATACCGGTAAGGTAAGCGGTAAGGAGGTTGTACAGGTGTATGTTTCTGCTCCGGGCAAGGATATGGATAAACCTGCCAGAGAGTTGAAAGGTTTTACCAAAACCCGTAAGTTACAGCCGGGAGAAAGTCAGACTGTATCTGTATCAATTCCTTATGAAAGTTTGGCTTCCTTCAATGAAGAAGGCAGTTGCTGGCAGGTTGAAGAAGGTACTTATCAGATTCTTGTTGCTAAGAATGCTGCAGACAAGAAACCGCTTGCTGTTGCCGTTACCGAGCAGGGAAAGGTTACCGAAACGGTAAAATCGTGTCTTGTACTTCAACAATAATAACCCTTGAAAATTAACCTGATAACTTTATAATAACCATGAAAACTCGTAATTTATTGTTACTGACAGGTTCTCTGTTGGTTGCTCCTGCTGTATCGTTTGCACAGGATACAGCTGTAAAAGATTCAGTTCCTGAAACCAAAGAAGTAAAAAATAGAAATGTCATGTTGAATGCATCGTCCGACAATCAGCCGCGACAGATTTCTATCGGTCTGCCGTCCAGTTTGTCGACTACCATTTACGAGGACGGACTTCCTGTTTCGTACAGTATCTGGCCATGTCTGCCATATTGCTACTGGGCAGGTAGTGCGATGCACAGCCGGGTTGGACTGACGTCTATAGGTGAGAATGCCATAACTAATGGTTCTGTCAATTATTCGGTTGACTCGTATACTCGTGAGGGAGGAGATAAATTTGAAGGTCATGCCAATTATACGACCAATATTTATAATCTGCAACGTATTGATCTGGCACTGGCAGGACCTATCAAAAATGGATGGAGCTACTCAGTAGGAGCATATGTCAATATGGACCCTGGAACCAACCGGCTGGCTGATACATATCTTTCCAATAATATGCAGATGTATAAAGCTGGACTGACCAAGATATGGAATGAAGGCAGAGGAAAAGCTAGTGTCTTTTACAAGTATGTATACTATAAAGGACTGGGCGACAGCTATGGACCTTTCATTTATAAAGGTGATGGAAGTGTAGAAGAGTATAATGGGTTTAATCTGGGACATGATGGTTTCTTGCCTGGAAACGGATATATTACTTATCGTGATGTAATGACCGGTGAACTGAAGACATACGATCGTTCGGATGGGGCACACAACATGAGTAATGATGTGAATTTCAAATTGGATTATAAGTTTGATAATGGTATGAAATTGGATGTTTATTCCAAGTACCGTTATGCTAACGCTTATATGTCAATGCTTTCTCTCTCGGGTATAGGTGAAGCTGATGAAAACTCAGGATATACGTATGCTTACGACTATGGTGATCATAAAGCTGGTGATGTCTTTACTGGTTCATTCAACAGCCGTTATTTGCTGCGTGACATTGGCTATGAACGTAACTGGATGACTACTGCCGAACTGAGCGGTAAAAGTAATGACAGAAATCACAACTGGCGTCTGGGATATAATTTTAAGTGGGAACGTCAGGGGATTACAGCCAGTACCGGAGTCTATGCACATACGGTAGAAGCTAATCCTGTATGGTTGAAGCATAATGGAAGTCAGGGATATACTTTCAATACCGGTGGTGAGTATTATGATACACACGAGGTTAAGACAGCACTTTATGCATCGGATGACTGGCAGGTGATAGACCGCTGGTGGCTGTCGGCAGGTGCTCGTCTGGAGTATTATACTGTTGGCGGACAAAATGCAATGGCTTATCTGAATGCTACGGATACTGAAGCTACCTATCCGGAAAATATCCGAAATGTGGATTACAGCGTAAATAATGGAAAGATTACTACTTTCGATAAAAAATGGGTGAATCCGGCAGCTAGTCTTAATACTCGTTTCGTTATTTCGAAAGGTTTTGGACTGGTAGGCGAATATGTATATGCTATGCAGCATCCTGAGTCACAAGATTTTGCTGGGGCCTATATGCCTATTCTTGATGCCGTGAACATTCATTTCGGGCGTGCTGGTATTTTCTGGAATACACCGTGGATGCAGCTTGTATCTCAGTTCTCTATTATCAGTCAGAGCAATTATAAAAGCCGCACACAGTTTACTAACCCGAATGATGCTTCTGATGTCGTGACAATTCCGATTACCTATGATATTCAGACTATGGGATGGACAACTGACGTGGTACTCAATCCGTTTAAGGGATTTTCTTTCCACGGGCTGTTTACTTATCAGAACCCTCTTTATAAGAACTTCGATATAAATGCTTCCTTTAGTGATGGATCTTCGAAGTCGTATACGTTCAGCAACAATGTTTCTACCGGTGTCAGCAAATATATTGTAGAGCTCGATCCTAGCTATACTTTCGATAAGTTCCGTATTTGGGCTAGTTTCCGTTATCAGAGTAAACAGTATATCAATAAGACAAATACGCTTTATTTTAACGGACGCTGGGAAACTTTTGCCGGTATAGACTATACATTGAACAAGCATGTTGGTTTTACAGTCAATTTCGTAAACTTGTTTAATGAAAAAGGTGCTTCAGGTAGTATCGGTGCTGCCGATTTGTTGGAAGATGTTTCTGCTTACAAGAATTATCTGATGGCTGGTACATATATCCGTCCGTTTACTGCTGAGTTTGCGGTACACCTGAACTTCTAATATAACGTTTTAAGATACGTTATACATTATCAGGAGGATGCCCTGAAGTGTACGGCGTCTGGATGGAAGAAAAGTTGTAACTTTGAGAAACGATAAGCAGATAGGATAATTATATGAAAAATAAACTAGTTATGAAAGCATTTTTAAGTTTGGCGGTAGGATGTTTGATTTCTCTTTCCGCATGGGCTCAGGAAACTGTAGCTGTAAACACGGGAGATATTGTTTCTCCTGAGTTGAAGAACCAGACAGTAACTTTTAAATTACTGGCTCCAAATGCCAAAGAAGTAGTGGTTGAGGCAGATTTTTTTGAAAAAGTTAAACGGCAGACCCCATTGGGTATGATGGAAACTCCCGGGCAGATTCCTATGGTAAAGGGACAGGATGGAGTATGGACATATACAACCTCTATGCCTTCTCCCGAACTCCATACTTATTGTTTTTACGTTGACGGCATGCGTATGCTCGATCCCAGCAATGTGTATATGATTCGTGATATTGCTACGTATACCAATTATTTTCTGGTCGATGGAGAATTGTCTCAAAACTATTTTGTACGTGAAGTTCCTCACGGAACCGTATCGAAGGTCTGGTATCCTAGTCCAACATTGGGTATGGAACGTCGCCGCATGACGGTTTACACACCTGCCGGTTATGAAGACAGCAATAAACAATATCCGGTATTATACCTGTTGCATGGTGCGGGAGGTGATGAAAATGCCTGGAGTGAGCTGGGTAGAGCTATTCAGATACTTGACAACCTGATAGCACAAGGAAAAGCTGAGCCGATGATTGTGGTTATGCCTAACGGAAACGGTGCTCAGGAAGCCGTACCGGGTGAATATCCTAACAGTATGTATAAGCCTTCGTTTGCCAATCCGAAGACGATGGAAGGTTCTTTCGAAAAGGCCTTTCCGGATATCATGAAGTATGTGGAAAGTCATTATCGTACTATAAATGATAAAAATCACCGTGCGATTGCCGGACTGTCGATGGGTGGATTCCATTCTCTTTATATTTCTGCCAATAATCCTGACTTGTTCGGTTATGTAGGTCTGTTCTCTGCTGCTATAAACCGTCAGGCAAAGGGTGAGAATACATATATTTATGAAAATCTGGAAGCAAAACTGGCAAAACAGTTCTCCAATGCTCCTAAACTTTATTTTATCGGAATCGGAAATTCAGATTTTCTGTTCCAGGATAATGTGAAGTACCGTGAGCTTCTTGACGCTAATGGATATAAATATGAATATTGGGAAACTGACGGAGGACATGAGTGGCGTAACTGGCGTAAATACCTGAATCATTTTGTACCTGAGTTGTTTAAGTAAATACTTATACACTTAAAAATGTCAGACAGAAAAATATCTTAAAAACAGATTAAAATTTAATTGATTAATAACTTTAAAAAAAAGAATCAGAAGTCATATTAACTTTCTGATTCGATTCAATGACTATGAAGAAAAAATCTTTATTCTTAGCTTTGGCGGCAGGTACTTTGTTGTCTTGCCAGCATATTCCGGAAGCTGCATGGGTCAGCACAACATTTGATGAACCGTGGGTTACTCAACCTGCTGTTCCTGTATCAGAAACGGGTAAGGAAGCCGATATCGTTATCGATCCAGCCAATACCCGACAGACCATCGATGGGTTTGGTACTTGTTTTAATGAACTGGGATGGGTTTCTTTAAACAAGCTGGATGCTTCGGTACGCGACAGTATCTTGAATGAGATGTTTACTCCCGGAGTAGGAGCTAACTTTACAATTTGCCGTATGCCTGTGGCTGCAAACGATTTCGCTGTCGACTGGTATTCGTATAATGAAACTGCTGGTGACTTTGAAATGAAGGATTTCTCAATAGACCATGACAGACAGACGTTGATTCCTTTTATTCAGGCTGCGTTGCGCTATCAGCCCGATCTGAAAATATGGGCATCTCCCTGGTGTCCGCCTTCTTGGATGAAATACAATAAGCATTATGCAGGATTGTCTACTATGAAGATGGCTCGTCTGTTGAAAGAACGTCTGAAAGATGGTGAAAGTACTTATATGACTCGTGTGGTAGACAATGGTTTGCCGGAAGATAAAGAGGGGAAAGAAGGTACAGATATGTTTATTCAGGAAGATGCTTATCTGAAGGCTTATGCCTTGTATTTCTCAAAGTTTATTGATGCTTACCGTCAGGAAGGTATTGATATATTTGCTGTCATGCCTCAGAATGAATTCAATTCGGCGCAGATATTTCCAAGTTGTTGCTGGACTGCAAAGGGACTGGCAAATTTCGTAGGCAAGTATCTGGGACCGGCTATGGCTGAAAAGAATGTTGAGGTTATGTTTGGTACGATGGAACGTGCCAACAGAGCACTTGTTGATACTATTCTGCAAGATAAGGATTGTGCACGTTTTGTCAAAGGAGTAGGATTCCAGTGGGCAGGAAAAGATGCTCTGCCTAAAGTACAGGCAAAATATCCGGATATAAAATTGTATCAGACGGAGCAGGAGTGTGGCAACGGTAAGAACGACTGGAAGGGTGCTGCTCATTCCTGGGATCTGATGAAGCACTACCTGAAAAATGGTGTCAGTGTGTACGAGTACTGGAATACTTCTTTGATGGAAGGAGGTATCAGCCGTTGGGGATGGGCACAGAACTCTTTGGTTGTAGTCGATGAAAACGGAAAGTCTTTCCGCTATACTCCGGAATATTATATCATGAAGCACGTCAGCCATTATGTATTGCCGGGTGCAAAAAGAATTGAAACTTCCGGCAGTTACGAGGATGTTCTTGCATTTGTAAATACGGATAACAGTATCGTGGTAGTGATTGGTAATGCTGAGCCGACTGATAAGGTGGTAAGTTTCCAGATAAACGGTATTGTTTATTCTCCTACCTTAAAAGCTAATTCGGTTAATACATTTAAGCTTTGATATCAGGTGATGGTATAAATAAAAAAAGAGTCATATCATTTCTTTCCATGCGGAGAGTTTGATATGACTCTTTTTTTTGATGATATCGGCGGCGTCTTATCTCAGCAGCCGTTTATAATATTCTTAGTTGACGGCAATTTCATCGAGGAACAGGTAAGTCTGCTTGCCTGCACCCGGATGCCATTTCGGAAGTACCGGAGTATTCTTTCCGATAATTTGTACGTAGCGTGTCTTGGTCTTGTCGAAGTTTACCGTATCACGTTTCAGTACATTGTTCTTGCTGCCTTTTTCCAGTGTCGGTATAGCTTTCGAAGCAATCTTGCTGTATGTCTTTCCGTCTTCGGAACCATATACTTCCAGTCCGGTCAAACCGAAGATATAGTCACCCGGAACCAGATATGTACCCAGTGATACAGAAGATATTTCTTTCGGTTCCTGCAAGTCGATAGTAGCATCGAAGTCCTGACCGTAAATACCAATGTAACGGCCTGAACGGTAGTTGTCATCTCCCGTCATACCGTCTACCAACAGGTTTGCTCCCTTGTAAGTGAATTTTTCATCGGGTTCACATTTCAGGGTAATCGGGTGCATAGTAGCCAGATTATAAGTCAGCGTTTCTTCGGTTACGTTGCTTTCACGACCGTTGCGGATAGCTTTCGCCTTGATTGTTGTGGTTTTGTCCACCGTAAACGGCTGAGTATATTGCTGCGATGCTGCCGATGGCTCAGAGCCGTCCAGTGTATAGTAAACCGGTGCGTTGTCGAACGTGTTCAGTGTGATTACGGCAGTTCCGCCTTCCCCTTTAGGTTCCACATCTATCGTTACGTCTTCAATGTCCATTTTGTAGTGGAAGCCATACAACTCATACAGATCCAACTGATGGCGGAGGCGTTTCAAGAATCCGTTCAGGTCTTTCTTTGCCGGATTGCTCCATTGCAGTTCGCTCAGCGCAGCGATACGTGGCATCATCTGCCATTCCATCTTCACGCTGTCTTTTGTCCATTCTGTCCAGATACATCCCTGCACTCCGATGATATTCTTCTTTTCTTCCGGAGTCAGCTTTTCAGACTGAGGTTCGAAGCTGTATACACGTTCTACACTGCTTACTCCTTTCAGTCGGTTGTATCCCGGATTGCTGAAGTACAAATGACTGATCGGGCAGACAATGGTAGGATGTCCCAGCTGTGCAGCCTTGATAGACGCCTTTATACCTGTCCATGCCATAACAGTAGTTGTTTCCGGATTCGGGTTACCTTCCAGAATTTCATCCCATGCCAGCATTTTCTTGCCTCGTTTGGCTATTTCCTTTTCTACTTCGTTCATGAAATATACCTGAAGCTGGTTTTCCTTGCTGTGCTCCTTTGTATCGCGCAGCCCCAGTTCCTTGATCTTAGCCTGACATTTCGGACATTTCTTCCATTCCGCTTTCGGACATTCATCTCCTCCTATATGAATATAAGGAGCATCCGGGAATATATCCATCAGTTCATTTACTACATCCTTGGCAAATTGCAGTGTCTGAGGATTTCCTCCGCAAAGTACTTCTTTGAATACACCGAATTTGGTTGCTGTTTCATACGGACCACCCGTACATCCCAGTTCCGGATATGAAGCCAAGGCTGCCAGCATATGTCCCGGCATATCAATTTCGGGGATAACTGTAATGAAACGTTCTGCTGCGTATGCTACGATTTCCTTAGCATCTTCTTGTGTATAGTAGCCGCTTACCGGTGTACCGTCGAATTTTCCCGATCCCGGTGCGGTAATTGTTTCTTTGCGGTGTGAACCGATTTCTGTCAGTTTGGGGTATTTCTTGATTTCGATACGCCAGCCCTGGTCTTCTGTCAGGTGCCAGTGGAAGTAATTGATGTTGTGCAGTGCCATAACGTCAATCAGTTCCTTCAGATATTCTTTTGGGAAGAAATGACGGCCTACGTCTATCATGAAACCACGGTAACTGTATTGAGGGAAGTCTTTTACTTCGCCGGCTGGCAGTGAAGCAAGTGCCTTACCCTCGGTGATGGGGAGTGCTTTGTGTATGGTCTGGCAACCGTAAAATACACCTGCTTCCGTAGCACCTGTCAGGGTAACTGCATCAGCTGTGACATTCAGTTCATATCCTTCTTTGTGTGTGATAGACGGATCAACTTTTAAGATGATGCAGTTTTTTTCAGCCTTGGTTCCGGTTTTAACCTCGGTACCTGTTACTTCCTTGATATAATCAGCCAGCAGACGGGCTGTGCTTGCCAGTTTTTCATTGCCTTCTTCATAACAGATTGTTGTAGAAGGTTTAATAACAAAAGGTGCTGCTGATGGATTCTCTGTGACTTCCTGTGGCAATGGGATGACGCTCAGGCTTCCTGTCTGGGTTTCCTGCGGTCCACATGCTATCAGACTTCCGGCAGCTAACAGGCAAATTGCCCACACTTTAACTGGGTTCTTCTTCATGGTAAAACTATTTTTTTTAATGATTTATTTTACAAAAATAATGAATTTTCTTATATTCTTAATAATATTGTATATATTTGTATGAAAATTTTAAATCTAAGGCTAACAATTGTAAATTTTTTATGAATCGATTCTTTTTAAGTAGGAGCTTTATTAAGCAAGTTTCGCTTTTAAGTGTTGCTGCCTGGCTAGGGTGTCCACATTTGGTAAATGCTGAAGGAATGGTGGTAGAGAGTGGTGCAATGAGTGCTCTCCAGCAAAGCGTGGAAGCAAAAGGTATTGTGTATGATGCAACTGGTTTTCCGGTTATCGGTGCATCAGTTGTCGAGAAAGGTAATTCGACAAACGGTGTCATTACTGACCTCGACGGTAATTTTACGCTGAACGTTGCAAAAAATGCAGTCATCGTAATTTCATATATGGGTTATCAGACTCAGGAAGTACAGGTTACTCCGGGCAAAATCCTTAATATTACGCTGAAAGAAGACAATCAGGTCTTGGAAGAAGTCGTAGTAGTTGGTTACGGTGTACAGAAGAAAGTCAACCTGACTGGTTCTGTTGCTACTGTAGAAGGTGAAATCTTGGAACAGCGTCCGCTGGCAAATGCTACTCAGAGTTTGCAGGGTATGGTTCCGGGATTGTATATTGATAATGCCAACGCCGGTCGTCCGGGTGCAACTTCTTCTTTGCAGTTGCGTGGTCAGGGTAACTTGTCGGGCAATGCTGCTCCTTATGTATTGGTCGATGGAGTTGAAATGGATCTTGCAGATGTTAACCCGAATGATATCGAAAATATCTCTGTACTGAAGGATGCCGCAGCTTCTTCTATCTATGGTGCTCGTGCAGCTTACGGTGTGATTTTGGTTACTACCAAGAAAGGTAAAGAAGGTAAGGCACGTGTAAGCTATCAGGCTACATTGGGTTGGACCTCACCAATGTCGTTGCCGGAAATGGCTAATGCATACGAATTTGCTACTTATTTCAATAAGGCTTGCGAAAACGCCGGTATGGTTAAGCAGTATAGCGATGAAAAACTAGCTCAGTTGCAGCAGTATATCAATGATCCTACCGGACTTGATCCGTGGGCAGAACTGACTCCTGGACAGTCAATGGTGGCAGCGTTCGAAAACAGTGCCAAAGGTTTAGGTAATACAGATTATTTCGATCTTCACTACAAGGATGTGGCTTTCAAGCAGAATCACAATGTAAGTATAAGCGGTGGTGGCGAAAAGGCACAGTATTACATCTCAGGTGGTATGTACAAGGAAGACGGTCTGTTGCGTTATGCCGATATTGGTTATAAGCGTTTCAACTTCAGCAGTAACGTTACTTCAAAGGTTACCGACTGGCTGAAACTGAAGGTGAATACCAAGTACATGAACTCAAACAATGAAACTCCGTTTGGTACAGGTGCTTTAAGTGAAGGTTTCTATCACTCACTGGCACGTTTCCGTCCTACAGTAAGCGTAGTCGATCCGAATGGCAACTTTACAGAATTGTCAATGATTCCATACTTGCAGAGCGGTACGGAAACCAATACTGAAAACAATAACCTGACCATGACTGGCGGACTGGAACTGGAACCTCTGAAAGACTGGCATATCTTCTTCGACTATACTTATCGTTATAATACACGCGATTATTGGGCACTGAAGGTACTTCCGCAGATTCCGAATGCTTCCGGCGACTCATATGATATAGGTACACGTGCGGAAATTGCAGATGGAGCAAGCAACTCGTATACCCGTTACGACATGAACAACCAGTATCAGTCTGTCAACCTGTATACTAATTATTCATTCTCACTTGCTGACAAACATAACTTTACAGCGATGTTGGGTTATCAGGAAGAATATTACAAATACAGATATTTGTACGATTCTGTAACAGATATCCTGTCTACCAGCAATCCGAGCCTTGAAATGGCAAGCGGTGACCGTACTGTGAAAGATACTCGTTATGCATGGGCTACACGCGGATACTTCGGCCGTATCAATTACGATTTCATGGGACGTTACCTGGTAGAAGTAAACGGACGTTACGATGGCTCTTCACGTTTTGCCAAGGGTAACCGCTGGGGATTCTTCCCGTCTGTTTCTTTAGGATGGAACATTATGCGTGAGTCGTTCATGGAAAAGACACAGGATGTACTGTCTAACCTGAAGTTGCGTGTGTCTTGGGGATTGCTTGGTAACCAGACTGGAGCTGCTTACTATACATTCGCTTCTACCATGGATCCAGTGTCATTGGGTAACTGGTATTTCCAGAACGGAAGAGAAGGTTATCTCAAACCAGGTTCAGTAGTCGACTCTAATACTACATGGGAAAAGGTAGAGCATAAAAATATCGGTATCGACTTCGGATTCTTCGGCAATGCCTTGACCGGATCATTCGATGTATTCCAGCGTGATACACGAGATATGTTAGGTCCTTCGGTTGCACTGGCCGATTTCTTCGGTGCTGTTGCTCCTGAAACCAACAATGCTGAGATGCGTAACCGTGGTTGGGAACTTACCTTGCAGTGGAGAGGAAAGATCGGTAAGGATATCGATTACTCTATCGGTGGTTCTCTTTCTGATGCTACTTCAGAAGTTACTGCTTATGAAGGCGATGGTTCTGATCCTTCAAACAACTGGTATAAAGGAAAGAAAGTGGGTGAAATCTGGGGATACCGTGCTTCTGGTCTGATTCAGACTCAGGAAGAAGCCGATGCATATAATTCTACATACAATTTGGCTTTCCTGAGCGGACAGAAATGGATGCCGGGTGATGTGAAGTATGTCGATTTGGATGGAAACAATAAGATTGATAACGGTACAAATCGCGTTGGCGATATGGGTGATATGACTGTCATCGGTAACACAACTCCGCGTTATCAGTATACCATCAACGGATCTATTTCATGGAAAGGTCTTTCATTGAGCTTGATGTTCCAGGGAGTAGGTAAGCGTGACTGGTGTCCTGCCATGAATACATCATACTTCTGGGGATCGGGTTCATACGCACAGGTTACCGTATTCAAGGAACACCTTGATTATTGGACACCGGAAAATCCGGATGCTTACTATCCAAACCCATACACAGCAGGTAACCAGGCTGTAGGTAAATTCCGTGCTAAGACTTCTCAGAAATCCGACCGTTATATGCAGAGTGCCGCTTACTGTCGTCTGAAGAACATGACTATCAGCTATGACCTGCCGAAAGCATGGATCGAAAAGATTCACCTTACTAAGGCACAGGTATTCTTCTCTGGTGAAAACTTGCTGACCTTTACCAAGTTGAGCAGTATTTTCGATCCGGAAGGTCTGTTTACTCAGAATAGTTATGGTGATGCGCTTGAGCAGGCAGGTAAGAACTATCCGATGACCAGAGTATTCTCTGTCGGTGTTATTTTAAATATGTAAAAACGGGAAAACAATTATGAAAAATATACATTTACTGATTGCTTCAGTTTTATGCTTGGGGACGACTTCTTGCTTCGATATGAATCAGGAACCTCAAGGGGAGATGTCTACGGTAGGTGCTTTCACTACAGTCAGTGAAATCAACATGTACCTGAATATGTTCTATCAGGGAAGTGTGCCGGTGATGGGTGGAGGTACTGTCAACAATACTGCTATCAAGACTCAGTCTAACAGTAGTACTAACGGTATCGCTTTCGGCGATGCCAACAGTGATAACTTATATCCGAATGCGATTGATACACGTTTGGCTGGTGAAACTTCACTTAGTAATGCTGCTGAACTGGATGATTACAAGGCTATACGAAACGTAAACTTCCTGCTTCAGAATATTACAAACTGCGAAGATAAGGGAACTGACTATGAACAGTGTCTGGGAGAAGCTTATTATTTCCGTGCTGCTTATTATTACCACCTGCTGGTAAATTACGGTGGCGTGACATGGGTAGAAGATCAGCTGGATCCGGATTCAGAACTGATGAAGCGTCCGCGTAATACCCGTACGGAAATTGTAGATTACATCCTGAATGATTTGAAGGATGCCATTACATACTTGAAAGAGCAAGACAATAATGCTACCCGTCGTGTTCACCGCGATGTAGCCCGTGCCTTGAAGAGTGAAGTGGCTCTGTTTGCTGCTACATGGGAAAAATATCACCGTGCAGAAAACGACCCGTTCTACGATAAGACGCTGACTAATCCTGATGCAAAAATCAAGGAATGGCTGGAACTGGCTGCAACAGCTGCTAAAGAGGTGATTGACCGTAATGTATGGAGTATCCATAGTACTGGCAAACCGTTGACCGACTATCGTGACATGTTTATCGATACCGATCTGAGCGACAATCAGGAAGTTCTGTGGTGGAAAGAATATAATGCTTCTGCCGGAATCGGTCACAATGTAACATATTATGCTTGTCAGGGTGGTGGACAGATTGGTGTTTCAGCTTCACTGGTTGACGATTATCTGACGATTGACGGCAAGCCATTTACCGGCAATGCCAAGCTGGAAGCTAAACGTACGTACGGAGCCGAGCTGAGCCCCGAACTGCGTGACCCGCGTCTGTCACAGACTGTCTTCATGCCTGGACAGCAGATCCGTAACGACGGTACGCTGTATGCATGGCCGCCGCTGGATGCAACTAACTATCATCAGAATACTACCGGTTATTCTATATTGAAATACGAAGAGTTCAATACTTCGAATTCTGCTGCCTACACTACTGCAAACCGTAGTCAGGCTCCGGCTATTCAGGTACGTTATGCTGATATCCTGCTGAACTATGCAGAGGCATTGGCTGAACTGGACGGTGCAAACAATGCCAGCGAAATTCAGAAAGCTTTGCATCCGTTGCGCGTTCGTGTGAACATGCCGGATGTAGATTTCGACCGCGAATATAATACTGACGCTGATTATCCGTTCCATAACCTCGACAAGTACATTCAGGCAGTACGTCGTGAACGTCGTGTGGAGAAAGCACTCGAAAACTGTCGTCTAACAGATATCTTGCGCTGGGCTGCTGCCGATGAACTGATCGTTGGAAAGACTCCTACCGGTGCTTTGTATACAGGCAGTACACTGGGCGAACATTTCGAAGGTATTATGACCGTAGGCTCAAATATCTGGTTGAAGGATGGTTATATCGTATCATTCAACAATACCAACTATCCGAACGGCTGGCAGTTTGATGTAGACCGCGATTATCTGTTGCCTATCCGTCAGGAAATGGTAGGTGGTCTGACTGGTGGCTTGTGGGAACAAAATCCCGGCTGGTAATTTCCCGATTCCGATCATACTTCTCGGAAAAGGAAAAATAATACCGGTAAAAATTATCTGAAATCAAGCAGGGAATAATACCTGCTCTTGAATTAGAATTTGTATAAAAGGTAAAGTCCGAGGAAAAAACATTTCCATATTCCTCGGACTTTTTTGCTTGATGGCTTTGGGGTTTTCCTTACAGACTCGAAGCTGGTATATTTGTAATAAGCAGTATAAATTTTCACTTACTTCATTTTATGAAAACTTCCTCATTTATTTACCCGTTGACGGGGATGGCAGCTTTGGCTTCCTTGGCTTCATGTGGCAGTGAAAAAGAAGCACCCAAGCAGTATAATATTGTGTACATCATGACCGACGACCATACGGCACAGATGATGAGCTGCTATGGTAGCCGATTTGTAGAAACTCCGAATCTGGACCGTATTGCCAACGATGGTGTGATCTTTACAAACAGCTTCGTTGCCAATTCTTTAAGTGGACCTAGCCGTGCCTGCATGCTCACTGGTAAGCATAGTCACGCCAACGGCTTTACCGACAATACAACCTGTGTGTTCGACGGCTCTCAGCAGACCATGCCGAAGCTGTTGCAAAAGGCAGGTTATCAGACTGCCATTATCGGAAAGTGGCATCTTATAAGTCTGCCTACCGGATTCGACCATTGGGAAATTGTGCCCGAACAGGGAGATTATTACAATCCGGATTTCATCACGATGGATAATGACACCATCCGCAAGGAAGGATATCTCACCAATCTGATTACCGACATGAGTATCGACTGGATGGAAAACCAACGTGATAAAGAGAAACCTTTCTGTTTGTTTATCCATCATAAAGCTATTCATCGCAACTGGCTGCCTGATCTGAAGGACTTGCCGCTGTACGAAGACAAGACATTCCCGTTGCCTGATAACTTCTACGATGATTACGAAGGCCGTCCGGCTGCTGCCGCCCAGCAGATGAGTATCTTTAAAGACATGGACTTGATTTATGACAACAAGATGAACCGTGCCGACAAGACTTCTCCGCTGAAGGAAAGATACGAAAGTTATGTAGGTCGTCTGAATCCGGAAGACCGTAAGATTTACGATGATTTCTATCAGCCGATTATTGATGATTTCTATAAGAAGAATCCTCAGGGTAAGGAACTTGCCGAATGGAAGTACCAGCGCTACATGCGCGACTATGCCAAGGTGGTGAAATCACTCGACGAAAATGT
>ULRS01003151.1_pt1 | contig 18375 bp, 16 predicted proteins | sample 1955671 | NCBI WGS metagenome assembly ULRS01 (sample SAMEA4835689, study PRJEB28245) | human gut metagenome | biome: gut microbiome; material: fecal sample | place: Denmark | collected 2008
GTGATGTGGAACTTCTGCTCAGCCTTCTTGCCGGTCAGAACTGCCTTGTCGCAGTTGACAACAACGACGTAATCGCCGCAATCGACATTGGGGGTGTAGTTGACCTTCTGCTTGCCGCGCAGCAGAACAGCGGCCTCAGCAGCGACGTGACCCAGGCTCTTGCCGGTTGCGTCGAGCAGATACCACTTGCGCTCGACTTCAGCGGGCTTTACGAGAGTAGTGCTCATATCTATTTCCTCCTGATAAGTGTTTGGTACGATTCAGGCACCTTTGGGGCGCGAGTGTCAGTATACAACACAAAAAAGCGCCTGTCAACATCTTTTTGCGATTTTTTCAGCGGAAATTTTTATACCTCTCAAAATCTCTTGAATACTCTCGAAATCTCATGTTTTCTAAAATCGCATTTTCAAAAAGTTTTTCGGCCTCCGGGGGGCAAATTTGTCCCGGCGGCGCTACAATTTTGCCGCCGAGTGTGTTATACTATATAAGATATTGTAAAAAGGAGTTTTTTTCCATGCCGAAAGACATTCACACGCAGGATTCCTCCCAGCAGCTGGCCTCCATCAGCGATATCGTCAATCTGGTGGAAAGCGTGAGCCTGACATGAGCGATCCACACGCCATGCAGCGGCTCTGCGGCCTGATGCGCAAGGCCGTGCAGGATTATGAGATGATCTCCCCCGGTGATAAGATCATGGTGGGCGTTTCGGGCGGCAAGGACAGCGTGGCCCTGACCATCGGGTTGGCCCAGCTGCGCCGGTACCTCGGCTTTGATTATGAGGTCGTGGCCGTCACCCTTGACCCGCAGTTTGACCACCAGGCTGTGGATTACAGCCCGCTGGCGGCGCTGTTCGCCCGGTATGGAGTCCCCTACGAGGTGCGCCGCACCGAGATCGGCCCCATCGTGTTTGAATACCGGCAGGAAAAGAACCCCTGTTCCCTCTGCGCCAGACTGCGCCGGGGCGCGCTGCACACGGCGGCGCAGGAGCTGGGCTGCAATAAAGTGGCACTGGGCCACCATCTCGATGATGCTGTCGAGACCTTTTACATGAATCTCTGGCGGGAGGGCCGCATTGGCTGCTTCTCCCCGGTCACCCAGCTGGACCGCCGGGGCCTGACCCTGATCCGCCCCATGCTGCTGGCCACCGAACACGAGGTGCGCTGTGCGGTAAAGGAGGAGGACTTCCCCATCGTCAAGAGCCGCTGTCCCGCCGACGGTGTGACCGTGCGGGAGCAGACCAAGGATTTTGTCCGGGAGCGCTGCCGCACCGACCACGCCTTCCGGCAAAAAACGCTCCATGCTCTGCAGGAGAGCGGCATCGACGGCTGGCGGCCGGTCCATACAGGACGCACTTCCAATCCATCCCCAAAGGAGGGAATGCATCATGCAGATGCAGAACTTTGAAAAACACGTCTGGGCTGAGATCGACCTCGATGCCCTGCGGGCCAACTTCCGCACCGTAAAGCAGCGGGCAGGCAGCCTGCCCCTGTGTGCCGTGGTCAAGGCCGACAGCTACGGCCACGGTGCCGTCCAGTGCGCCCGGGTCTTTGCGCAGGAGGGCGCTTCCTGGCTGGCTGTCAGCTGTCTGGCCGAGGCCCTGCAGCTGCGCAGGAGCGGCCAGACCCTGCCCATCCTCATTCTGGGCCATGTGCAGCCCACATACGCTGCCGCCCTCATCCGGGACGATATCACCGCGGCCTGCTATTCCCTGCCCCAGGCCCAAGCCCTGAGCGAGGCCGCACAGGCCGCCGAGGGCCGGGTCAAAGTGCATCTGGCTGTGGATACCGGCATGGGCCGCATCGGCTTTGCTCTGCGCACCAATTTTGATGCCGCCATTGCCGAGGCCATTGCCGTCTGCACCCTGCCCGGCCTGGAAATGACCGGCCTGTTCCAGCACTTCTCGGTGGCCGATGACACCGCTGAGGAAAACATCGCCTACACCGCCGAGCAGCACCGGCTCTTTGTGCAGGCCTGCAGCGCCCTGACGGCTGCCGGGCACGAGCCCGGCATCGTCCACTGCGACAACTCAGCCGGTGTGATGCTCCACCCGGACTGGCCCGAGGGCCTGCCCCGGGCACACTGCATGGCCCGCCCCGGCATCATCCTGTACGGCTTTGACCCCAGCGATGAAGTCCGCTTCGGGCTGTTCCGCCCGGTGATGAAGCTCAAGACCGTGGTCAGCATGGTCAAGGTGCTGCAGCCGGGCCAGTCCACCAGCTATGGCCGCCGGTTCACAGCAGAGCGGCCCACGCCGGTGGCCACCCTCTGCACCGGCTACGCCGATGGCTACCCCCGCCAGCTCAGCTGCGGCAAAGGCATCGTGGAGATCCACGGCACGCCCTGCCCGGTGCTGGGCCGGGTCTGCATGGACCAGATGATGGTGGATCTCTCCGCTGTGCCGGACACGGTGCAGGAGGGGGACGAAGCCATCCTGTGGGGCGGCACTGTCAGCGACAGTGCGGAGGACATTGCCCGCAAAACCGATACCATCACCTACGAGGTGCTCTGCGGCGTTTCCCGCCGGGTGCCCCGTGTTTATCTGGAACATGGCACGACCGCTGCCGTGGAGGACTGGATCCTGAACGACTAACACACTCTCCCGGAGGAATTACATGGCAAGAGACAACATCCGAAATTTCTGCATCATTGCACACATCGACCACGGCAAGTCCACTCTGTCGGACCGCATTCTGGAGCTGACCAAGAGCGTGGACGAGCGCACCATGGAGGATCAGATCCTCGATAACATGGACATCGAGCGGGAGCGCGGCATCACCATCAAAGCCCGCGCCGTTACCCTGAACTACACTGCCAAGAACGGCAAGACCTACGAGTTCAACCTCATCGACACCCCGGGCCATGTGGACTTTGCCTACGAGGTCAGCCGCAGTCTGGCCGCCTGTGAGGGTGCCATTCTGGTGGTGGATGCCACCCAGGGTGTGGAGGCCCAGACGCTGGCCAACACCTATATGGCGCTGGAGCACGATCTGGAGCTGGTGCCCATCCTGAACAAGATCGACCTGCCCAGCGCCCACCCGGACGAGGTGGCCCAGGAGGTGGAGGATGTGATCGGCCTGCCCTGCATGGATGCGCCCCGCGTCTCTGCCAAGACCGGCCTGAACGTCGATCAGGTGCTGGAGCGGGTGGTCAGCGATATCCCCGCCCCCACCGGCGACCCGGACGCTCCCCTCAAGGCCCTGATCTTTGACAGCATCTACGACAGCTACAAGGGCGTTATCGTCTACATCCGCGTGTTCGAGGGCACCGTCAAGCCCGGCGACACCATCAAGATGATGGCCACCGGAGCCGAGTTCACGCTGGTGGAAGTGGGCCACATGGGTGCCACCAGCCTGACCCCCTGCAGCCAGCTGCAGGCCGGCGAGGTCGGCTACCTGACCGCCAGCATCAAGACCGTGCAGGACACCCGCGTGGGCGATACCGTCCCACTGGCAGGCCGCCCCACCTCCGAGGCCCTGCCCGGCTACCGTAAGGTCAAGCCCATGGTGTTCTGCGGCATCTACCCCGCCGACGGTGCCAAGTACCCCGACCTGAAGGACGCGCTTGAAAAGCTGCAGCTGAACGACGCTTCCCTGACCTTTGAACTTGAGACCAGTGCCGCGCTGGGCTTTGGCTTCCGCTGCGGCTTTCTGGGCCTGCTCCACATGGAGATCATCACCGAGCGTCTCGAGCGGGAGTTCGACCTGGATATCATCACCACGACCCCCAGCGTGCGCTACCGCCTGACCCTGACGGACGGCACTGTGGAGATGATCGACAACCCGTCCAGCTACCCGGACCCCTCCAACATCGTCAAGCAGGAGGAGCCTTTTGTGGATGTCCACCTCTACACCCCCAACGATTACGTGGGTGCCCTGATGGATCTGTGCCAGCAGAAGCGCGGCGTGCTCATCGACATGAAGTATCTGGACGATGTCCGCGTGGACCTGCACTACGCCCTGCCTCTGGGCGAGATCGTCTACGACTTCTTCGATGCCATCAAGAGCCGCAGCCGCGGTTACGCCAGCTACGACTACGAGTTCAAGGAGTACCGCGAGAGCGATCTGGTCAAGCTGGACTTCCTGCTGAACGGCGACCCCGTGGACGCACTCTCCATGATCGTGTTCCGGGACAACGCCTACGCCAAGGGCCGCCGCATCTGCGAAAAACTGCGGGACAATATTCCCCGCACCCTGTTTGAGATCCCGGTGCAGGCCGCCATCGGCGGCAAGATCATCGCCCGTGAGACCGTCAAGGCCATGCGCAAGGACGTGCTGGCCAAGTGCTACGGCGGCGATATCTCCCGCAAGAAGAAGCTGCTGGAAAAGCAGAAGGAGGGCAAAAAGAAGATGCGCCAGCTCGGCAGCGTCTCCCTGCCCAGTGAAGCCTTTACCGCCGTGCTGAAGCTGGACAGCACGGATGACTAAGGGGTTTGCTACTTGCATTTTCAACAGGATTATGATAATTTAGAATCAGAAACAGCCGCACACCTTATAAAGAGAGGTATCCTGCCATGAAGGACCAGTATCAGCATTATCTCGAGCTCCTGAAAGGACTGCGGCTGATGGACGATGATTTCTTTTCAGAAGCATTGGATGAAAAAATCGAGCCTGTGGAATATATCCTGCGCACGATTCTTGAGCGCAACGACATCAAGGTTCAGTGCACCGAGGCTCAGGTGGAATACAAAAGCGCAACCAAGCGCTCCATCAAATTGGACATCCGGGCTGTGGATGCCGAGGGCCGCGTACTGGACATCGAGGTCCAGCGGGCAGACAAGGGTGCCAGCGTCCGCCGGGCGCGCTTCCACAGCAGTGTCATCGACCGGACGTTACTGGAAAAAGGTGAAGATTTTGACGCATTGGTGGACACCTATGTCATCTTCATCACTGAGCATGACAAATATGGTGCAGGCCTGCCGTTATATCATGTAGAGAGAACAGTCACAGAGCTGCAACACACCACGTTCGGTGATGGAGCTCATATCATTTATGTGAATGGCGCATTCCGTGATTTGGAGCATCCCGTTGGACGTTTGATGCATGACATGAACTGTACCGACCCGAACAAAATGTTAAACCCGCTTCTTGCCAAAGAGGTACGCTATCTGAAAGAAACCGAAGGAGGGAGATCACAGATGTGCAGAGCATTTGAAGAGGTTGCGCGAGAATCCGCAAGAGATGCCGAGTATCAAAAGGCTGTACGAACAGCAAAGAAGATGCTGGCTTTGGGGCAGCTGAATCTGGAAACGATTGCTGAGTGTACAGAGCTTTCTCTCGACGAAGTAAAAGCGCTTGCAGATAAGAAACCTGCCTGACAGCGATACAAACAAACGTCCCCCTGCACCGTTCAAACTGCAAACGGCGCAGGGGGACGTTTCATATCCTGATATTTTCAGTTCAGGCCCTTGAACCAGTTCAGGCTGTCCTTGATGCCGTGCATGGAGTCCTGAATGATCCGGCCATAGATGTAGATGCTGTATGCCGCCGCAATGACCTGCACAAAGGCCTTGCCGCACTCGATGCCAAAAGCCAGATAGGGCTTTGCCTTCTGCCAGTAGGGGCGGATCTGATCCTTCAGCTCCCCCACCCAGGCAGGAGCGCCGCCGGAGACCTGCTCCAGCTCCTCAGCGGGAATGACGGTGCACTGCGCCGGAAATCTCAAGTTCTGCTGCATGTCCGCTCCTCTCAAAGTGCCAGGCTTGCCAGCAGCACCAGAACCACGCTTCCGGCCGCCAGCCCCATCGTTGTAAGAAGGGTGTCCGGGTCTACCTCTTGCTCCTCCACCACTTCCGCACTGCCGCCATTGGCCGACCAGTGGGCATAGACGGTGGTATCCGCACCAAACGCCGTATCGTTGGCTTTGACCTGCACATCAATGGGAAAACCGGTAACATCATCCGTACCGGTGGTGTACCAGCCATCGAAGGTATAGCCCTCCATGGTGGCGGTGGGCAGGCTCGTCAGCTGGCCGTCGGCATTGGTGCGCTCCGCAGCAGAGGTACAGATACCGCCGTTGGCATCAAAATAGATGATGACCTTTGCCGCAAAAGCGGTGGGGGTACACAGGCAGACCGCCAGCACACAGGCCAGCCCCGCCAGCATCCGTTTGAACTTCTTCATCCTGCGCTCTCTTTCCGGCTCAGCGTCAGACGCTGTAGCCCTGTGCCTTGATGACATCCACCACCTGAGAAACGTACTTCTGGCAGGTGTCATGGTCGGGAGCCTCCACCATCACACGCACAACAGGCTCCGTACCAGATTCACGGACAAGGATACGGCCAGTATCACCCAGTGCCTCGGCTACGGCTTTGACTGCTGCCTGCACTGCTTCGTCATCCTGTACAGCTTTCTTGTCGGTCACACGGACATTCTCCAGAACCTGCGGGTAGATCTTCAGCGGGGCGGCCAGCGCACTCAGAGGCTTCTTCTTGGCCAGCATGACCTCCATCATCTTCAGGCTGGTCAGGATGCCGTCACCGGTGCTGGCGTACTTGGAGAAGATGATGTGGCCGCTCTGCTCACCGCCGATGCGGCAGCCGTTCTTGGCCATATACTCGTAGACATATTTGTCGCCCACGGCAGTCTTGGCGTAGCCGATGCCCTGCTCGTCAAAGGCCTTGTACAGGCCAAAGTTGGACATGACTGTGGTGACAACGGTGTTGGTCAGCAGCTTGCCGCGCTCCTTCATGTAGCAGCCATAGATGTACAGGATGTGGTCACCGGTGATCACATTGCCCTTTTCGTCCACGCAGAGGCAGCGGTCTGCATCGCCATCATAGGCAAAGCCCACGTCCAGACCCTTTTCCACCACAAACTTCTGCAGGCCCTCGATGTGGGTGGAGCCTGCGTTCAGGTTGATATTCAGGCCGTTGGGCTGGTTGTTGATGACATAGGTGTCTGCGCCCAGCGCATCGAACACGCTCTTGGCAATGTTCCAGCTGGCACCGTTGGCGCAGTCCAGACCCACCTTGATGCCCTTGAAGGAGTAGATGCCCAGGCTGATCAGGTAGCCCATGTAGCGGTTGCGGCCTGCCACATAGTCCACGGTGCAGCCGATGTGCTCCCGGTGGGCAAAGGGCAGCTCCGGCCAGTCCTGATCAAAGACATGGAGCTTGCCGTCGATGTAGTCCTCCACCAGCAGCAGGGTCTCCTCCGGCATCTTTTCGCCGTAGCAATCGATCAGCTTGATGCCGTTGTCGTAGAACGGGTTATGGCTGGCGGAGATCATAATGCCGCAGTCAAAATCATCCACGCGGGCAATGTAGGCCACGCTGGGGGTGGTGGTAACGTGGAGCAGGTAGGCATCCGCGCCGGAAGCGGTCAGGCCCGCCACCAGGCTGTACTCGAACATGTACGAGCTGCGGCGGGTATCCTTGCCAATGACGATGCGGGCAGGCTCGTTGTTGCCGCTGCGCTCCCGCAGTGCATTATAATACCAGCCCAGAAAACGGCCCACCTTGTAGGCGTGGTCGGCGGTCAGGTTCACACCGGCCTCGCCACGGAAGCCATCGGTGCCAAAATATTTTCCCATGATTCTCTTCTCCTTCTATTGCAACGTTACGTTTTCTCTTATCCCTGAGAGCGCTCTCTCCTTGCTCTTACTCTTTATAATAGCATAAAACCGGAAAAGAATCCATGGGTTTGGGCATTCTGTGCAGCCCACCCCCGGAACAACAGCTCTTTTTTCAGCCTTTACTGCATCTTTAGGAAAAGTATGGTATACTTTTCATCTGGAGTAGAATAGATATGGAGGGATCCCCATGAAGCAGAAGACCCGCTGGCACGACGCGCTGGTCCTGGCCGCTGTGCTGTGCGCTGCCTTTCTCATCGTGACCGGCACACAGCAGATCACCGGCCGGATCGATGGCGTTGCATCGATGGTGTTTGTTCTGGCAGTTTTTTTGATCTCGATCTATACGGATGGTTATGTGTGGGGCGTGGTGGCTTCCCTGATCGGCGTGCTGGCCGTGAATTTTGCGTTCCGCTCCCCTTACTTTGCCTTCAACTTCACTCTGCCGGAAAACCTGTTTTCGGGCATGGCGATGCTGGTGGTGTCCATTATGACCAGCACCCTGACCACCCGCATCAAAAAGCAGGAACAGCTGCGGATGGAGAGCGAGACCGAAAAGATGCGGGCCACCCTGCTGCGGGCCGTCTCCCACGATCTGCGCACGCCCCTTACTTCCATTTACGGGGCCTGTTCCACGGTCATTGAAAATTATGACAGCCTGGAAAAAGAGCAAAAATTAAAACTTCTTGGCGAAGCCTGTTCCGATGCCCAGTGGCTGAACCGGATGGTGGAGAACCTGCTGTCTGTCACCCGCTTTGACGGCGGGCAGGTGGCCGTGCAAAAGACCCCCACCGTGCTGGACGAGCTGATCGACACCGTGCTGGTACGGTTCCAGAAGCGCTACCCCAAGGTGCCCGTTACCACCTACCTGCCCGACAGCTTCATCGTGATCCCCATGGACTCGATGCTGATCTCGCAGGTGCTGACGAATCTTTTGGAAAACGCCGCCGTCCACGCCGAGGGGATGACCCAGCTGACCCTGCGGGTGTTCACGCTGGGCAGCCGGGCGGTGTTTGAGGTATCGGACAACGGCTGCGGCATTCCGAAGGAGCGCCTGCGCACCCTGTTCACCGGTGTGCTGCCCGCAGATGCCGCGGCCGACAGCGGCAAGCACGGCATGGGCATCGGCCTTTCGGTCTGTGCCGCCATCGTCAAGGCACATGGCGGCGAGATCCAGGCCGAGAGCAAGGTGGGCGAGGGCACCAGCATCCGCTTCTGGCTGGAGACCGAATCGATCGAGACGGAGGAAAACGAAGATGAGCAATAACAAATTCAAAGTTCTGGTCGTGGAAGACGAGGCCAACATCTGCAGCTTTATTGAGACGCTGCTGGAGACCAACGGCTATCAGGCCCTTGTTGCCAACACCTGCGCCATGGGCCAGACCCTGTTCACCTCCCACAATCCGGACCTTATCATCCTGGATCTGGGCCTGCCCGACCGGGACGGACTGGAGCTCATCCGTTTTGTGCGGCAGAAGTTCCTGACCCCCATCGTCGTGCTCTCGGCCCGCACCACCGAGCAGGACAAGATCGAAGCGCTGGATCTGGGAGCCAACGATTACATCACCAAACCCTTTGGCACCGGCGAGCTGCTGGCCCGGGTGCGCGCTGCCCTGCGCACCAACCGCTTCGGCGTGCTGGGCGGGATGCCCGGCGGCGTGTTCCGGGCACAGGGGCTTGAGATCAACTATGAGCGCCGCAAGGTCTTTGTGGACGGTGCCGAGATCAAGCTGACCCAGACCGAATACAACATCGTGGCCTTCCTCTCGGAACATGCAGGCCGGGTGATGACCTATGCCGCCATCGTGCGGGCCATCTGGGGCGATACCGACTGCGGCAGCACCAAAAAGCTGCAGGTCAACATGGCAAACATCCGCAAAAAGCTGGGCAGCGTGCCCGGCCGCAACACCTATATTCTGAACGAACTGGGCGTGGGATACCGGATGATCGACGAGGACACCGATGCCAGGCCCGAAAGCTGAGGACTGCGTATGCTTCCTGCACTGATCATTTTTCTGCTGACCTATCTTCTGATGCTGGCCCTGCCGCAGTACCGGCCTTTTGCCGCGCTGGGCGGGGCCGCTCTGTTTCTGGTTCTGGGCGCGGCGGGCCTGTGGGACTTTACCCTGATGGATGCCGCCCGGGCTGTAGACTTCAATGTCCTGCTGATGATGGCGGGTACCATGGGAACGGTCTCCCTCTTTATTGAGAGCAGGATGCCTGCCCGGCTGGCCGAGCTGCTCATCGTGCGGGTACCCAATGTGAAATGGGCCGTGTGTATGCTGGCCCTTTTTGCCGGGGTCATCAGCGCCTTTGTGGACAATGTTGCCACGGTGCTCATGGTGGCCCCGGTGGGCCTTGCCATTGCCCGCAAGCTCAAGATCTCCCCCGTGCCCGTCCTCATTTCCATTGCGGTCTCCTCCAACCTGCAGGGAGCCGCCACCCTTGTGGGCGACACCACCAGCATCCTGCTGGGCGGCTTTGCGGAGATGAACTTCTTCCATTTCTTCTGGATGGAGGGCAAGCCCGGCATCTTCTTCGGGGTGGAGCTGGGGGCGCTGGCCTCTCTGGGCGTGCTGCTGTTCACCTTCCGGCACGAGACCCAGCCCATCTCGGCCACGGTGGAGACCGAGGTCACTGACACGGTTCCCTCCACCCTGATGCTGCTGACGGTGGGCCTGCTCATCGCGGCCTCCTTCCTGCCCCAGCCTGCGGGCGGTCTGCCGCTGGCGCTCTATGGCCTGCGCAGCGGGCTGATCTGTGCAGGGGTCTGCCTGTTCGGCATCCTGCGCGCCTGCCTGCGCCGCCGCTCGTTCGCGCCGTTCCGGCTGGCGGCCCGGGAGCTGGACTGTGACACCCTGCTGCTGTTGTTCGGGCTGTTCATCCTGATCGAGGGCATCCGCAAGGCCGGGATCATTGATGCCGCCGCCCAGCTGTTCTACACCCTCTCCGGTGATGACCCCTTCCGGCTCTATACCCTGCTGGTATTCGTCTCGGTGGGCCTTTCTGCCTTCATCGACAACATCCCCTATGTGGCCACCATGCTGCCGGTGGTGCAGGGCATTGCCGGGCTGATGAACGGCGGTGCAGGCTTCCCGCCTGAGCTGTTTTATTTCGGCCTGCTCACGGGCGCAACTCTGGGCGGCAACCTGACCCCCATTGGCGCTTCGGCCAACATTGCAGCCATCGGCATCCTGCGCAAGCAGGGTGAGCAGGTGCGCACCCGTGATTTTCTGCGCATCGGCATCCCGTTCACGCTGGCAGCCGTCCTGACAGGCTATGTGTATCTCTGGCTGGTGTGGGGCGCGTAAGTGCTGCCATGGCAAAGCAGAAGCAAAAAACGCGCCGTGTCCAAAGACACAGCGCGTTTTTCTTGTTTATTCCAACCCGATCTGCTGGGCGTATTCTTCCAGCAGCTCCCGCTCCAGGAAGGGGGTTTTCACGCCCTCACGGTCGCGGTAGGTCTCGTGGCCCTTGCCGATGACGGCGATCAGGTCGCCCTCCTGGGCGTGATCCACGGCGTAGTGGAGCGCGTCCAGACGGTCGGGGATCTCCACAAACTTGGCATCGGGGTTGCCCTTGTTCATGCCCACTCGGATATCGGCGAGGATGTCCTCGATCTTCTCAAAGCGGTTGTTGTCCTCGGTCAGGATGGAGAAATCCGCCATTTTTGCACAGGTCTCGCCCATGCCGTAGCGGCGCAGCTTGGAGCGGTTGCCGCCGCAGCCGAACACCACCACCAGCCGGTGGGGGTGATAAGCCCGCAGGGTGGTGAGCAGGCTCTCGGTGGAGACCTCGTTGTGGGCGTAGTCCAGCAGGATGGTAAACTTTTTGCTGATGGGCACCAGCTCTACGCGGCCCTTGACCACGCACTTGCCAAGACCCTCATGGATGGCGGCATCGGGCAGGCCCAGCACCTTGCCCACAGCCAGGGCGGCCAGCGCGTTGTAGACGCTGAACTCGCCGGGCATGTTCACCCTGACATCCATATTGTCTCTGCCGGAAACATGGAACGCCACGCCCAGAAAATCGTGGGTGCGCAGCAGCTCACAGCCCTCGGCGCGGTAGTCGGCCTTTTCACTGCGGCCATAGGTCACCAGCTTGCAGGTGTGCCCTTCCAGCAGGGCTTCGGTGTTCTCGTCATCGATGTTCACCACGCCCACATCACACCGCCGGAAAAGCTGGCCCTTCCAGCTGCGGTACTCCTCAAAGGTCTTGTGCTCACCGGGACCGATGTGGTCGGGGGAAAGGTTGGTGAACACGCCGATATCATAGTGCACACCCGCCACACGGTCCATCATCAGGCCCTGGCTGGACACCTCCATCAGGGCCACGTCGCAGCCTGCGTCCAGAAACTGGCGGAAGGTCTTTTGCAGCTCGTAGCTCTCAGGGGTGGTGTTGGCGGTCTCCTGATGACGGCCCATGAAATAGATGCCGTTGGTGCCGATCATGCCGACCTTTTTCCCGGCAGCTTCCAGCACGCTCTTGATCATGTGGGTGGTGGTGGTCTTGCCCTTGGTACCGGTCACGCCGATCATGGTCATCTGGCGGGAGGGGTTGCCAAAGAGGTTGCCGCTCATCAGCGCCATGGCATAGCGGCTGCTCTCCACCTTGACCACGGTCACACCGGGCATGGCAGAAAGGTCAATGTCGTGCTGGATGACCAGCACGCTCACGCCCTTGGCGGCGCAGTCCGCGGCAAACTCGTGGCTGTCACGCTGGGTGCCCACGATGCAGACAAAGGCAAAGCCCGGGGCCGCCTTCCGGCTGTCGTAGATGATGTCCTGCACTTCGGTATCCAGGCTGCCCTGCACCAGCGTAAAGGGCACGCCTTCCAGTAATTGTTCCAGCTTCATAACATTACACGCTCCTCATTGGGTCGTTTGGGGTTGGTTTGCATCGCCCGCTGCCGGGGTCGTTCCTTCGGCGGGGGTCGGCTGTGCCGTCTGTCCGGCCTCGGGGCCTTCCGGGGCCGCGGCGGTATCCGTTGGTGTTTCGGCAGCGGCATCTGCAGCGGCTTCGCCCTCTGCCGGGACAGTGTCGTCTGTGGCCGTACCCTCTGCCGGGGCAGTGCCGTCTGTGGCCGTGCCTTCTGCCGTCTCACCGGTCACACCTTCTTCGGCGGGTGTTTCCTCCACCGGTTCAGGCAAGATGTAGCCGGAGGGCAGCTCCGGCTCGCCCTGTGCAAAGGTAAACTTGCGGGTGCTGGACATGCTGATATGGGTGAAGTCCAGCTTTCCGGTGTCGGTCGCGGCACAGCCCTTGCCGTCCTCATTCAGCAGGACATGCTTTGCCAGCTTGAGCTTATATTCCAGCTCATTCAGGGTGCCCAGCCAGACGCTGATGCGGTCCTGATAGAGGAAGGCCATCTCGTCCACATCCGCAAACTCGATGCGGGTCACGTCGGCGCTCATGCCTGCGGCATCCAGCGCAGCCAGCAGGGTGTTCAAGCTTTCCAGCCGCTGGTCCGCCTCCTCCTCAACAGTGCCGGAGGCGCTGCTGTCGGCGGCGCTGTCCGGGGTGCTGTCCGGGGTGCTGTCGGCCTTGGGCTCTGCCGCAAAGGTCAGCTGTTCGCCGGGCTCGGCAGAGACCGGTTCGCCGCCGTACAGAGTGGGCAGACCGGCAGGCTGGGCAGAATCCTTCTCCAGGATCTTCAGGCCGCCCGAGAGGGTCAGCCAGCCGGAGGAGGTCTGCATGGCCCAGGCAGGCTGGGCTTCTGTTACCCGCACCACCACGGTGCCGGGGTAATCCCGCTCCACCCGGATATCCTCCAGCATGGGGAACACTTTTTCCAGCGCGGCGGCCTTGCTGCCGGGGTCAAAACTGAAGATATTCTCTTCCAGATGGACATCCAGCGCCTGCAGGATCTGGTCGCTGGTATAGCCGCCGGCCTCCTGCACCACACCGTCCGCTGTCTGCACCTGAATGGAGCTGATCTTGAACAGCATCGTCACGGTGAGGTAGACCCCCGCGCCGATGACGCAGAGCAGCATGACAAGGGCCGTGAGCCGCCGCATGAGCCTGCGCCGCCGGATGGCGGCCCGGGTCAGCTTCCGCTTTTTCCTGCCCTCCCGCCGGACGGGGTCACGCCGGGCGTTCTGCCCCTGCACCGGCCGCATCCGCTGGCCGCTGCGATTCTGGGCGTTCTGCGGGCGGCGCGGTGCGTTCCGGCTCTGGCTGCCAGACGGGCGGCGGTTCCGCTGATTGCCCCCGGAGGTGCGCCGCTGGCCGTTCTGCCCGCTGCGGGGGCGCTGTGCGCCGCTCTGGCTGCTCCGCCCGCCGGTGGGAAAGGTGATGCTGTTGTCCGGGTAGGAGCTGTAGTTCACCGTGCGCTCCGTATACCGGCTGGGGCGGGGCGCATCGGGGTCATAATTGGGGTTCGTGATGGGGTGGCTGCCGGAGGAATATCCTGCGTACCCGCTGTACCCCAGGTCACTGCCAGCACCCGCGCTGCTGCGGCGCTGGGTGCTCTGCCCACCGCGCCGGTCATCCCGAACCTGATCGTAGGCCCGGCGGCGCTTGCGGTTCCGGCTGTTCCGGTCATTCTGCGGCATCCGGCTGCACCTCCTTTCCTCTGTTTTTTCCTTCCGTTACGGGGTCTTGACCAGCTTGAGCAGGGCATCCGCAATGCGGTCCAGGCTGTCGTCCACCGACAGGCTCCGGGCATTGCGGCCCATCTCAGCCAGCTTGCCGGGCTGGGCCAGCATCCCGGAAACGGTCTGCACCAGCTTTTCGCCGGTCAGGTCTTTTTCCTCAATGACCACAGCGGCACCGGCCTTCTGCAGCTCCATGGCGTTGTAATACTGGTGGTTCTCGGCTACGTTGGGGCTAGGGATGAGCACAGCGGCACGGCCCACAGCCTCCAGCTCAGCCAGTGTCAGGGCACCGGCGCGGCTGATGACAAGGTCCGCTGCGGCCAGCAGCTCGGGCATATTGTTGATGTATTCCTTCACCACAAGGCTCTCGCCGGGGGCAAAGCCCTTTTTCTTTTCCAGATCCTGAAACAGCTGCACGCCGTACTGACCGGTGGCATGGAGATGGAGGACGGGCTTGTGGTTTTTCTGCTCCCAGGCGCAGAGGTCGGCCACCACCTCGTTCACGCGGCGGGCACCCAGACTGCCGCCGAAGGAGAGGATCACGGTGCGGTCGCCCGCGCCCAGTTCGGCACGGATGGCTTCCCGGTTCTTCGCCTGGGTGAACACCTCAGGCCGGACGGGATTGCCCACCACGATGGTCTTTTCGGGTGCGCCCAGCTTTTCCACGGCGGCGGGTACAGCGGCAAACACGATGTCCACATCCGGGGCCAGCAGCTTGTTGGTCACGCCGGGAAAGGCGTTCTGCTCATGCAGGGCGGTCTTGATGCCCTGTCTGGCGGCGCAGCGCACCACCGGGCCGGACACATAGCCGCCGCAGCCAATGACCAGGTCGGGCTGGATGTCCTTCATCATCTTTTTGGCCTTAGGGCCGGAGAGTGCCAGATTCCACAGGGTAATGAGATTCCGCTTGATATTGTTCAGGCTCAGCTTCCGCTGAAAGCCGGTGATCTCGATGTGATGGAAGGGATAGCCCGCCTGTGTGACCAGACGGTACTCCATGCCCTCTTTCCGGCCCGCAAAATGGATCTCGGCGGTGGGGTCGGCTTTTTTGATGGCTCCCGCAATGGCCAGAGCCGGGTTGATATGGCCGGCAGTGCCGCCGGCTGCAATGAGTACACGCATCTTGGTTCCTCCTTACTGTTCTGTCTGCGCTCTGCGCGCGGTATCCAGCACAATGGTCTTTGCCTTGCGCTGGCGCTCCCGCTCGGCGTGGGCTTCCTCCCGTTCCAGACGGGCCCGTTCGCCGTTGCGTCCGATATTGACCATAACGCCCATCTCGGCCAGCAGCAGGATCAGGCTGGTGCCGCCGGAGGAGAAGAAGGGCAGCGAAATACCGGTGTTGGGCAGGGTGTTGGTGACAACGGCGATGTTGCAGAACACCTGCCAGGCGATCTGCGCCATGATGCCGATGCCCACCAGCGTGCAGAACCGGTTTTCGGCATGGAAGGCGATCCAGAAGCCCTGCACCAGAAAGAGGACGAACAGCACGATGACGATCACCGCGCCGACGAAGCCCAGTTCCTCGCACACGACACTGAAGATAAAGTCGTTGGTGCTCTCCGGCAGCCAGAGCTGCTTTTCGATGCTGTTGCCAAGGCCCAGCCCCGTGGCACCGCCTGAGCCGATGGCGTACAGGCTCTGCTTGGTCTGGCTGGTCATCCGGTCAAGATCCTGCGTCCAGCCGTCCAGACGGCTCTGCAGGTAGTCGATGGAGTCCACATGCTTCAGCAAAGTCTCCAGCAGGAACAGCGCAACACCGGCACAGCCCCAGGTAATGATGCCGCCGCTGCCGCCCAGCAGCAGGATGGTGCCCACGATGGCTGTGGTCAGCAGGATGCCCGACATGTGGGGCTCCAGCACCAGCAGGATCAGGACAGGCACCAGCCACAGGATGGGCCGGATGAGCTCCACCACGATGCTGTGGTGGACCCACTTGCGCAGGGGCACCTCGCCGAATTTGACCTGCGGAGTCCGGGCGGCGATGTCTGCCGTGAGCAGGATCATCTCAAACTTTGCCACCTCGGAGGCCTGTAAGGTCAGGCCGCCGAAGCTGATCCACCGGCGGCAGCCGTTGATGGGGCTGCTGAACAGCACCAGCACCAGCAGGATCAGGCAGACAACATAGCCCAGCTTGACCATTCTGCGCAGGAAACGGTGGTCAAAATAGGAGAACAGAAACATCATGCCCAGGCCCAGCACCGTGCAGAGCAGCTGGGATTTGATGTAATGGAAGCTGTCCCCAAAGCGGAGATAGCCCGTGGTATAGCTTGCACTGAACAGCATGACCAACCCGAACACCATGATGATGGCCAGGGTCGCCATCCAGTTGAGCAGGATGGGCGGCCAAGGGCCGGGGTCCCGCTGAAAGACGGAAAACGGCTCTGCTTTTTTTCTGCGGAGTGTTGCCAAACTGCACCCCTCCTTAACTGATTTTTGCCAGCTGAACGGTCAGCGCCACGCCCAGCATGGCAATGACACAAAAGGTATAAAAGATCTGTTCCGCGCTCTGGCCCCGCAGCTCCAGCCAGCGGTGGAGCGGTGCCGAGCGGAACAGCTGCCTGCGGCCCCGGCTGGCCTTGCAGACCAGGATCTGCAGGGCCACCATGCCGCCCTCCAGCCAGAAGGGCAGGGCCAGCGGCAGGGTGAGGTCAGCCCAGCCGATGCACAGGGGAACGCATCCCAGCATCCCGACCAGAAACAGGCTGCCCACGCTGCCCAGCCGCAGCTTTGCGGGCGGGAAGTTCCAGAGCAGGAATGCCATCAGGGCACCGGCCAGTGCGGCGGGCAGAACGCCCAGTGGGAACCAGCCCAGCAGGGTCATCACCCCCATCAGGCCCAGCATGGCCGCAAAGGATGTACCGCAGACGATGCCGTCCATGCCATCGGCAATGCGGGCACACTCGGCCAGTGCGACCAGCAGCCCTTCCCACAGCAGCGGGGCGGCAATGCCCAGATCGACATAGCCCACGCCCGGCAGGGTGATCCCGGCTGCAAGGCAGCCTTTGGCTCCCAGCAGCACCAGCACCACGGCACCGGCAGCGGCTTCCAGCCCAAGGCGGGTGTGCCGCCGCAGGCCCAGCACAGAACGGCTGCGGATGCGGGCCAGATCCTCCAGCAGACCCACGCCGCCAAAGAGCAAAGCTCCCAGCAGCGCTGTGAGCAGCCGGACCGAGAACAGGCTCTCGGCCCCCAGCAGCTCAGGCTGAGCCACACAGGCGGCTGTCCAGCCCACGCCCACAGCAGCCAGCACCCCCACCATCAGGCAGAGCCCGCCCATGGTGGGGGCCTGCGGCGGGCGCTCCGGCTCGGCATCCGGCGCTTCCTGCTTGGGTGATGGTGCCTGCCGGGCCTTGGGCTCATCCCAGCGTCCCTGGAACGCCCGCAGCAGCGGCACCATCAGATTCCCGAGCGCCGCCGTGAGGAAGAACCCCAGCGTTGAGGCGGCGATCAAGGCGAAACGAATCATAGCTCGATGTTACTCCTTGTAAAAGATCTCCAGCACTTTTTCCAGTGCCATGCCGCGGCTGGCCTTGACCAGCAGGGCATCGCCGGGCTGCATTTTGTTCAGCAGGGCATCGGCGGCCTGAGCGTAGGTGTCGGCATGGAGGGGGGGCAGCCCCTTGGCGGCAGCCACCACGGCAATGCGCTTGGCCTGCTCGCCATAGGTGACGAGGTAGTCCACCTTGTTCTCCACGGCCTGACGGCCCACCTCCTCGTGGGCGGCGCGGCTGATATCACCCAGCTCCAGCATATCGCCCAGCAGGGCAAAGCGGCGCTTGCAGGGATACTCCCTGAACATGGCCAGCGCGGCCTTCATGCTGTCGGGGTTGGCATTATAGCAATCCTCAATGACATCCACGCCTCTGACGTGCACCACCTTCTGGCGCATCCCGGTCTGCTCAAAGTCGGCCAGACCGGCAATGACCCGGCGGGCATTCAGCCCCAGACGGGTGGCGGCGCAGTAGGCAGCCAGTGCGTTGGCCACATTATGCCGGCCCATGGCGGGGATCTTTACGAGGAAAGTCCCCTCCTCGTGATCCTCCAGCACAAAGCTCATGCCCTTTTCATCCTGCTGGATGGACAGGGCACAGACATCAGCGTTCTCATCGCCCAGGCTGAACCAGACCGGGCGGACATGGTCGGGCAGAACGGCCTTGCGCAGGAAGGGATCGTCCCCGTTCAGCACCAGCGGAGCACCCTCCGGCAGACC
>ULRS01005772.1_pt1 | contig 17669 bp, 13 predicted proteins | sample 1955671 | NCBI WGS metagenome assembly ULRS01 (sample SAMEA4835689, study PRJEB28245) | human gut metagenome | biome: gut microbiome; material: fecal sample | place: Denmark | collected 2008
ATGGCCAGTGCGATGCCCACGCCGCCCATGGTCTTGGAGCAGACATCATAGATGGCCTTGGACTGACCCATTGCCAGTGCCTGTGCCAGACCGGTGTTCAGGCCATCGGTGACCTCGTACAGAGAGCAGCCTGCAGCGGCCCAGATCAGGGCAATGACACCCTCGCAGACCATGGCACCATAGAACACAAAGTGGCCCTGCTTCTCACTCTTCATGCAGCGGGCCATCAGAGGCGACTGGGTGGAGTGGAAGCCGGAGATCGCGCCGCAGGCAACCGTGATGAACATGAAGCTCCAGATGGGCGTGCCCGACGGGTGCATGCTGCCGAAGTGATCCCAGATCTCAGGGATGGTATAGGCAGGGTTGGTGAAGATGCCAAAGATGACACCGATGGCCATGATGATGAGGCAGATGCCGAACACGGGGTAGATCTTGCCGATGACCGCATCGATGGAGATAAAGGTCGCGATGAAGTAGTAGGTCAGAATGATGACCAGCCAGAACAGCAGCGAGGTCATCACGCCGGATGCGCCGCTCTGGCTGCACAGCTCAACGATCAGACCGGCGGGGCCGACGGCGAACACGGTGCCCACCATGATCAGCAGCACAACAGAGAACACACGCATCACGTTCTGCATCACAGGGCCTAAGTATTTGCCGGTGATCTCTGCGATGGAAGCGCCGTCGTTGCGCTCACTCATCATGCCGGAGAAGTAGTCATGCACACCACCGGCAAAGATGGTGCCGAAGGTGATCCACAGGAACACCACGGGGCCCCACAGAGCGCCCTGCAGTGCACCGAAGATGGGACCAAGACCTGCAATGTTCAGCAGCTGGACGAGGAACAGCTTCCACTGGGGCATCACGACATAGTCCACGCCGTCGTTAATGCGCACAGCAGGCGTTTCACGGTCGTCCGGGCCGAAGGTATTGTCCACGATCTTGCCATAGACGAAGTATCCGCCCACCAGGATCGCAAGACAGAGCAGGAAACTAATCATACCAGAAACCTCCTTTTTGCCCCTGCCGGCCGCGGCCCCATTCTGCCGCATACCCGGGGCTCTTTTCTGGCCTCATGGTAGCACACTTTTTTCCAGCGGAGAAATATCTTTCCGGCATGGGGTCATATCGTTTCCGATATAGCTGCAAAGAATTTTTGCCGCTTTTCCGTTTATTTTTTGACCATTTATCAGCAAAAATAAAACCGGGCGCTTATTTTTGCCCGGTTTTGCATCCATTTATTGGTTTTTCTGTCAATTCAGAAGGGAGCAACCTTTGCCGTGCCTTAGCCGGAAAGCCCCTTTATTTCACGGTGGAAGCCGCTTCCTTGTGGAGCAGATCCACAAAGGCCTGCTCCTCGGGGCGCAGGCGGCCCTTGTCCGGGTAGACCAGCACATCCCGCATCTGCTGGCGCTGGGCCGGGCACTTCTTCAGCACCAGATGGTACTGAAGAAGTGCCCTGCGGGGCATGGGCGATGCCCACATGTAGGCCGTGGGCAGCCGCTGCAGGATCGAGAACTGGCTGCACCGCTCATACACATGGATGCGGCGCTCCGGGTTGACATGCCAGCGCACACCGTCGCCGCCCTCCTCGCCGGGCAGCTGGAAATCATCGTGGAGGATCTCCATATACTTGTCCAGCTCAGACAGGTCGCGGATCGCCTTCCGGGCCAGCGGGCCGTCCCGGTTGGTCAGCAGACTGTATTCAAAATCCATAATGGGTTCCATTTTCAGGCCCCGCCGGGCGCAGTAATGGGTATAGTGCTCGTCATCCTCCACGGCGTACCGCAGCAGAGCCAGATGATACCCCTGCCGCAGGACATGATCCAGTGCCTCCATGGAGCCGCCCTCCCGGATGTGGATGTGGAGCCGCTCAATGGAGGCCGCCTGCTCCAGATAATCCACCGCCGCATAGGAGGCGTAGGTGGCGTGGGGGATCATTACCCGCAGTTCGGCGCAGCGCTCCTGCTCCTCCTGCACGCTCCGGTCCAGCCGGTCCACCTCCCGCAGCACCCGCTCGGCCTGCTCGATGAAGTGCCGCCCCTGCTCCGTGGGGATCATGCCGGTGGATGACCGCTCAAAAATGCGGAGATGGTATTCTTCTTCCAGATTTTTCAGCGCCTTGCTCACATTGGGCTGAGCGGCATACAGCCGCTTTGCCGCCGCACTCACAGATCCGCATTCCATGATGGCGACGAGATACCGCAGTTCTGTAATGTTCAACTTTTTCTCTCCTTTTGGCGTTTTTATCCCTTGCGCCTAGTTTATCAGGCGACACACGGGGCTGTCAAGCGTTGACGGGGCCCCGCTGCCGTTTTATAATGTAAGAAACAATCTGCCCGAAAGAGGTCGAAGAGGATGGAAGAAAAAAACTACCGCGTTCTGCGCATTGAGGAGCAGCTTTATGGCTGCGAGGAGCTGCCCGAGGGCCAGCCCGTGCTCTGTGATGTCCTGCTGGAGGCTGCCGACGGCACGCAGCGGGTTCTCCCCTATCCGGATGCCGAGCTGACCCGGCTGGACATCAACGAGGGCAGCACCGTCACCCTGCGGGATCACAGGCTGACCAAGGCGGCGCACAAGGTCTATTTCACCCGCCACGGCGAGACCGTGTGGAACGTGGAAAACAAGATCTGCGGCATGACCGACAGCCCCCTGACCGAAAAAGGCCGCGCCCAGGCCCGGGAGCTGGGCGAAAAGCTCCGGACCAGCGGTCTCCGCATCGATGAGATCCTGTACTCTCCCCTGTCCCGCGCCGCCGACACCGCCCGGGCCATTGCAGAGGCCACCGGCATTCCTGCCCGGTGTGAGCCCCGGCTCCGGGAGCAGTGCTTTGGCCGCTACGAGGGCACGCCCCGGGACGGCGAAGAGTTCCGTATCTCCAAGACTCACTTTGCCGACCGCTACTCCGGCGGTGAGAGCATGATGCAGCTGGCCCAGCGCATCTACAATCTGCTGGACGAGCTCCGGGCCGACACCGACAAGACCTACCTGCTGGTGGCCCACAACGGCATTGCCCGGGTGGTGCAGTCCTATTTTTACGATATGACCAACGAGGAGTACGCGGCGGCAGGCATCAAAAACTGCGAGTTCGTGGAATTTACATTCTGAACAAAGAAAGGACCCACCGAGGGTCCTTTCTTTGTTTGCGGTTATTCTGCCTTGCGGTAATGGAACTGCTGGTCTCTGGTGATGAACAGGCCGATGCTGACCAGCAGAGCGGCCAGCTCGGCGGCAGTCACGGCCAGCCAGATGCCGTCAATGCCCAGCAGGAGCGGCAGCAGCAGAACCGCCGCCACCTGGAACAGCAGGGTGCGCAGGAACGAGATGAGTGCACTGGTCACACCATCGCCCAGGGCCGTGAAGAAGGAGGACGCATAGACGTTGAACCCCATGATGAGGAAGCTCAGGCCATAGAGCCGGAAGGCCCGGGTGGTCAGAATGAGCAGGTTTTCATCATAGCCCACAAAGAAGCGGGCCACATGGGGGATGATGAACATGGAGCCGATGGTCATCACCACCGCAACCACACCGATGAGCTTCAGGCTCTTGCGGTAGAGGTTGTTGACCTCTTTGCTGTTATTGGCACCATAGTGGTAGCTGACGATGGGCGCGCTGCCCACGGCGTAGCCCACAAACACTGCCACGAACAGGAAGGATGCGTACATGATCACACCATAGGCGGCCACGCCATCCTCGCCCGCAAAGCGGAGCAGCTGATAGTTGTACAGGATGTTCACCAGCGACATGGAAAGATTGGTCATCAGCTCAGAGGAGCCGTTCACACAGGCTTTCAGCAGCACACCGCCCTCAAACTGCGGGCGGCAGAGGTGGAGCAGGCTGGTGTTTTTCCGGTTGAGGAAGTAGAACACCGGCAGCAGGCCGCCCACCACCTGGCTGAGCATGGTGGCAATGGCGGCACCCTCCACGCTCCAGTGCAGGATGCCCACCAGCAGCACGTCCAGCACCATGTTGGTGCAGCCCGCGCCCACCGTGAAGTAAAAGCCCAGATGCGGCTTTTCGGCGGTGACAAAAAAGCTCTGGAACATATTCTGCAGGATAAAGGTGGGCAGGCTGAGCATCAGCACCCGGCCATAGCGCAGGGCGTAGTCCAGCATCTCACCTTCTGCACCCAGCATCAGGGCCACCGGCCGGAGCAGCAGCATCCCCAGCACGGACAGCACGATGCCGGCGATCAGCGCCGTTGACATAAACAGGCTGAAATAGCGGTCGGCACGGGCTTTATCGCCCTCACCCAGCGTGATGCCCACAATGGCGCTGCCGCCGGTGCCCAGCATAAAACCGACTGTGCCCACCAGCATGGGCACAGGCATGATGAGGTTGACTGCCGCAAAGGCCGTTTTGCCCACAAAGTTTGAGACGCACAGGCCGTCCACGATGCCGTAAATGGAGGTGAACAGCATGGTGCCGATGCAGGGCAGCACAAAACGGATCAGCCGTGAATAATCAAAGTGATCCGAAAGTTGGATTTTCTGTTTTGACATGGATTCTCCTTTTTGCAGGGGTGGATCACATCATCCCGCCGGGCCGCCAGCCGGTGCAGTAGCGGGCGTAATCGCGGTCGGCCTGTTTGACGTAAAGGAGGAACTGTTCCCTGCCTTCCTTGTCCGTGACCTGACGGACTTTGGTGGGCAGGCTCTGGCGCTGGAGCAGCTCCAGTTCATCGTTGAGCTCTTCCTCGGTATCAAAGGCATCCAGCTTGGTCCAGTGGGTGGCAAAAAGCCAGATGTTTGCAAAGGTGTTATTCATATTCAGTCTCCTTTTCCGGGGCATCGGCAAGGGTGCCGGCCCGGTAGAACGGCGCAATGGCGTTGGCATCGCCGTGGCGCACGATGGAATAGGTAATGTCGCAGTAGGGCTGGATGGCCGTGCTCTTTTCCACAGTGGAGATGAGCAGCACCTGCAGCTGCAGGCGGCGGAACAGCTCCATCATGGGGCGGATGCGGTCACTGGTCATCTTGCTGAAGGCCTCGTCCAGCAGGACAAGGCGGATGCTGTTCTCGCTCTTCTGGTAGATCTGCAGCAGGCTGGCGCAGATAGCCACATAGAAGGGAGCCTGGTTTTCGCCGCCGGAGGAATCGCGGCTGACGCGGGAAAGATAGGCCTGCTGGCCCGAGACGGTGTTGGTCACCTTGATGTCATAGTCCAGATAGGTGCGGTAGTCCACATAATCCGAGAGGGTGGCACCGGAGGTGGTGCGGCCCTCCTGTCTGGCCCGGGTGTTCTCGTCCACATCGGCCATGATCTTTTCCATCAGCGCGTCCACCTGCCGCTCGTAGACGGGGTCGGCGGTGGCGGCAAGGTTGTCCAGCGAGTCGCCGTCGGTCATCTGCTGGTTGCCCTTGTCCACAATGACCTGATAGAAGGCAGCCAGCTGGGGGTCACGGCTGGGTTCCAGCTCAAAGCGGTAGACTTCCTCGCCGTAGGTCAGCTGCTCCATCACTTTGTTCAGCTCCCGGAACTGGCGGCGGGCGTTGAAGATATCATCCTTCATCCGGAAGAGGATATCCTTGCGGAAACGGTCCTTGCAGTCCCGCTGTGCCTGCTCCAGCCGGGCGGCGTAGCGTTCCAGATCAATGCGGACAAGGCTGTCGTGCTGGGCGCGGTACTGCTCCACCCCGGCCAGACCCAGCGGATAATCGCAGACGTAGTGCTCGTTGTAATCCCTCTGGGCGGGTTCCAGCATGGAAGTGAGATAAGATCGCAGGGCATCGTCCAGCCTGGTCTGTGCCTTTTCGGCAGTCTGCGCGGCGGCACGGGCCGTGCGCCCGCCCGTCATCAGGCCCTTTTTGCGCTCCTGTGCCAGAGGCTCCAGCAGCGGGTGCTGTGCAAAGAATGCCTCTGCCGCCTCCCGGCTCTGTGCGGCGGTCTCCACCGCCTTACCCTGCTCTGCCTCGCAGGATGCGATCTGCTTTTCGCAGACGCGGATATCGCCGCCCACCTGCTCCACGGCCTTGCGGGCAGCCTCCCATGCGGCTTCCCGGGCTTCTTCCTCGCGGTAGAGCTGCTGCAGCATGGGGTTCTCGCGGCAGTCCGCCAGCTTCTGCTCCTGCGCGGCGTAGTCGGCACGGGCGGCATCCAGCGCGGCCCGGCTGGCCCAGAGTTCGGCCAGCTGTTCCAGCGCATGGCCCCGCAGGACGTTCTGGTACTGGTCGTAGGCAGATTTCAGGGTCTTTTCGGTCTGGGCGGCTTCGCGGCAGCGGTCGGCCTGGGCGGCAAGCTGTGCTTCCAGCGCTTCGGCACGCTCCCTGCGGGCATCCAGACCGATATAGCGCTGGGGCCTGCGCAGGCGTTCCAGCCGGAAGGGATGGTGGCGCAGCAGGTCCCGGGTGGCGCTGTCGGGGAAATGCTCCAGCGTATCGGGGGTGTCGCAGCAGACGATGCGGCGCAGGATGGTGTCCGCATACTGGGCAGCCAGCGGGTTCTCGCTGGTGACCTGGGCGGCAAGGCTGTCGGCGGGGGCCGTCTCCGCATGGCGGTCCGCCTTGCGGATGCCCGGGGTATCCAGCAGGCTGATGGGCCCCACCCGGTCGCCCAGCGCCACAAAGGCGCTCTTGGCGGCGGCGTAGTGGGCAGGCGGCACAAGGATATCGAACCGGCGGTCACCCAGGCAGGCCTCCACACAGTCCTGCCAGCTCTCGTCGGCCACGGTCAGCAGCTCACAGAAGATCTTTGCATCCGCTGTCATGCCGCGGCTTTTCAGCTCGGCGTTCACGGCATCCCGCACTTTGGTGGCGGCATCGCCGTGGGGGTAGAGCCACTTGCCGCCGGACACAGCGTTCAGCTCGGCCCGCAGGGCCTCCTGCTCTTTTGCCAGATCCGCCGAAGCCTGCCGGGCAGCAAAATACTGCTCCTCCAGCGGCTTTTCGATGCGGGCCAGTGCCTCGGTCAGGGCGGGGAGATGTTCCGCTGTCAGGCGCTGGGGCCAGAGTTCCTTCTCCACCGCAAAGCCGCTGCGGTTCAGCTGGGTCAGCAGGCCGGTGATGGTATCTGCAGTCGCTTCCAGACCGTTCCTTGTCCGGGCTGCTGCATCCAGCGCGCTCTTTTTCCGGGCCAGCTCCTCGGTCAGGGCATCCAGCGCCCGGCCCGCGCCGCTGTCACCGGCCGCTCCGTGGGCCGCCAGATAGGCCCGGCGGGCTTCGGCTTCGGCGTTCTTGGCGGCCTCGTATTTTGCGTTCAGGTCGGCCAGCTGGCGGCGGCCTGCATCCAGATGGCTCTGCCAGGAGGCATCCTCACCGGCATCCGCTTCGGCGCGGGCCAGCAGGGCCGCGCCCCGGTTGACAAGGGCATCCGTTTCTTTGGCAGCAGCTTCCCGGCCATACGCCACGATCTGTTCCAGTGCGGCGGCACGGGTCTGGGCCTCGGCCAGAACCGCGTGGAGGTTTTCCAGCTCCACCCGGTCGCCCTGCAGCGCTTCCAGATCCAGTTCAGGCTGGGGCAGGATGTACTGGTACAGGAACTCCCGGAAGTTGGGGATCTCGTCCATGCTGGTGCCCATCTGGAACACTTCGTTGAACTTTTTGCCCAGCGGGCTGGAGGCGCGGCCAATGCCCAGCGCGCGGCAGATGCGGTCCCGGGCCTCGCTGGGGCTGCGGGTGTAGGACAGGCGGCCCACGGCGGGCTTGAAGTCCTCCTTGGCGCTGGGGGCACCGGTGCGCGGATCAAGGAAGGGCAGCTTTTCCAGCGTGATGCCGTCCTCGGAGATGTACCAGGTCTGGTCGCCGGGGTGAAGCTCCTGCATGGGGCCCTCGGATTCCACCCGGACAGCGATGACAAAGTTTGTCCGCTTGACGGTATCCCAGAACTCGGCTCCGATATACGCCACTGTGCGGCCCGGGCGGCGGTAGGCGTTCTCGCCGCGCTGCTTGGCGTGGACAGAGCCCTGCAGGGTGCGGCCGCTCTTTTTATTGCCCAGGGCATTGAAATTGCGGTTGGTGGTCAGGCAGTAGCGGATGGCATCCAGAATGGTGGTCTTGCCCACCGCGTTGACACCGATCATATAAGTCAGACGGGCACAATCGAAGGTGACATTTTCAAAGTTGTGCCAGTTGATAAGCTTCAGGCGCTTTAATTCGATCATTCTTCTTCCTCCCCGCTGGCATCTCCGTCAGGCCGCTCGTAGAGGGCCAGTTCCTCCCGGGTGCGGCTGCTCTCGGCGGCGGCATCGGCAAGGTCTGCGTCCGGCAGAGCCAGCAGCACAGTGGGGAACACCTCGATGCGGCTGTCCAGACCGGTCAGCCGCCCCACCGGGCGGGCCAGATTGTACCTGCGCAGGGTGCGCATCAGCTCCTCCAGTGTGCGCTGGTCCAGCCGCCGGGGCAGGTTCATCTTCTGCAGCTCCGTCTGCACTTCTTCCACCGTGACCAGCACCTGATCGGCGCTGGCGGCAAGGCTCTCCCGCTTTTGCAGATAGAGCAGGCGGAGCACCAGCAGCAGGATGCTCTCGTATTTCAGCAGCCGTGCCTGGCTGCCCTCATGCTCGTTGACCAGCGCCGCAGCCTGCAGCGGAGCCGGGTAAAGCGTTACCGCATAGCCCAGCGGCGCGAACACGGCCCGCACCTCGGGCAGATGATCCTGCACATAGAGGTATTTTGCCCGCTGATCCTCCACGCCGCCCAGCACAAAGCAGTGGTTGAGCAGATAGTTTGCGGTCTCTTCCAGCATTTTATTCGGTTCGGCCATGGTCAGCGTCCTCCCTGCGGGGTATCAGAATAAACTCTTCAAACCGGAAGCCGCCCCGTTCGACCCAGTTTCCGGTAAGGGTGATATCGTAAGCCCGGCGCGGCGACTGCGAATAGGTGTGCAGGCCGATGATGCGGGCAAAATCGCGGGGGTATTCCTCCGCCAGCGTGGAGGCAGCCACCGCACTGCGGGCGGCAAGGGCCTGTTTTGCCAGCAGGCCCACGTTTTCCTCGGTCACGGCCATCCGGGCGTAGTCCAGCAGCAGCTGCTGTTCTTTGCGCAGCTGCTCCGCATCCAGCCCGGCCTGCCGCACCGGGGCCAGCGGCGTTTCGCTGCGGGGCGCGGCGGGCGGGTAGAGGGGCTTTGCCCCGAACACCGCCGCCGGGTAGAGGTGCAGGCGCTTTGCCACCGGGCCGTCATCCGGCGCGAACAGCTGGTCGGGCGTTTTGATCTCCTCGGCGTAGCGGCGGAGCAGGGCGGTGACACTGCCCTGCGAGGAGCGGTCGCTCAGCAGCAGGAACTGGGCCCGCTGCACGGCCCGCTTGCGGTAGCGGATGTGGCTCTGGTCGATCTGGCGCATCAGGGTGCTCATCTCTTCCAGCGAATCCCGCAGTTTCTGGATGAGGGCACGCACGGCAGGGGCGGCTTCGCCGGGGGCACAGCGCTCCACCCGGGCGTAATCCAGCGCCAGCCGGGGCAGATGCTCTGCCTCGCAGTCGTCCAGCTCTTCTTCCAGATAAGCGCGGTAATTGAACAGGTTATCGCTGGTCTTGAAACGGTGGTAAGCGGCGGCCACCACCTTTTCCTCGTACTGGTCGAAGAGCTCCAGCACCTCCTGCGGGGTGCGATTGCGGGTGAGCCGGTCGATATAATGCCCGATGGATGCGTTCAGCGCCCGCAGGGACTTGTTCAGTGCTTCCAGATCGGAGGCCACCTCCCGCAGAACATTCTCATAGGGGCTCTTTTCCTCCCCGATGTTCTGCAGCAGCTGCCATGCCTTGTACAGCTTGCCGGTGTAGGTGACAACACGCGGGTTCAGGATCTCTTCCAGCGCTTCCAGCAGAGGAGCCACCTCGGGCACAAAGGCAAGGGCAGGCTCTTCCTCATAGCTGCCGGGCTGCTCTTCCAGCCAGCCTGTGCGGCGCAGGCGGAGCAGAAAGCCCAGCGCAAGGGTATGGGGATCCCGGGTGGGCTGTTCGGCTTCGTCGCCCGCGTCATCGGCATCCAGTGCCAGCGGCTTTGCCAATGCCGCAAAGTAATCCTCGGCCCGGCTCACCGCTTCTGCCCGGGAGATGGAGTAATCCGCCGTGTGGCGGCACTCCTCCCACAGCAGGAGCAGCAGCTCCGCATAAAACGCCCGGTTGGGCCCCGCCAGCGGGCGGAACAGCCGCGGGCTGACCAGTTCAAACAGCTGCATCCAAAGGTTCCTTTCTTTCGACAAAATCTATCTTTTATTGTACCACAATCAGAAGGATTTTGCCACAAATACAAAAAGCCCCGGAGGGCGGCCTTTCAGCCACGCTCCGGGGGTAAGACAGATTTAATTTACTTCTTGTATTTGGGGTTTCTGATCTGGAATGCCACTGCCATGTAGCTATGGCTATTGTCGCTCTTGACCACGACACCCAGCTTAGTCCAGCTGCCATTGCCATCCACTTTGACGTTGGTGCCGACCTCTCTATTGATCTCGCTCTCAACTGCCTTCAGGATTTTCGTCAAGAAAGACCCATAATCGTATTTTGTCGTCACGGTAATGGTCAGATACTCTTCCTCTTTGCCTTCCACGTGAACTTTGCCAAGGAACTTTGCACCAAAGAAATCGATCTGTGCCTGCAGATCTTCGTTCAGGTGCTTCTCAGCCACAGCCTGCAGCTGCGGATCATTGACCTTTGCAGTAGCGGCCACACGATTATCACCAACGATGGCATCGAATGCAACTTTTTCTTTTTCCGGTTCTCTGGTGCCGGTGCTGCCGCCATCACCGCCGCAAGCGGTGAACAGAACAAGTACCATGGTCGCCGCCAGAATCAAAGCGGCCAGTTTTTTCAGCATTTTCATGTCGGGACCTCCAGTCGTTTTGTTGTGTTTTTCATAATATGCAGGGTGCCCTTCCATTTTGGAACAGGGCTCCTTCTGGCTTTATTTTATCCAACGACTGTCGCTTTTGTCAATTGCCAGCTTCACCAAACATTTTCTCCTGCTTTTGTTGTTTTTTCCAGAACGAATCTTCGCAAAGATCCTTTGCCGCACCCGGGGCAAAAACCGGAAAATATTTCCGGCGTTTACACAATTCTACCACGATTTGGTGCTAAACTTAAGGCAATGGGAACCGCCGGGTGCCGTTCCTGAACAAGGAAAAGGAGTTTGCCCCATGCAGCATGGTTCCCTGCGCGCTCCGGTGCGCGTTTTCATGGCAGCAGTTCTGCTGTGCCTGAGCTTTCTGGCCGCGCCAAAGGCTGCGGCGGCACAATTGCAGAATGTGAACGGCATCACGCTGCTGTCCTTCGACAGCCAGCAGATCGTCTCCATCGGCAACCAGACCTCGGGCCGGTGCAGCTGGTACGCCCTGCGCTACGCCCGCACCATTCTGGATGGCAAGCCCTGCTCAGGCAGCGGGATGTGGTCGAACGGCGCGGTATGGTCTGCCGCCGGGTACTACGCTTACAGCGGCCCCCTTTCCGGCTGCCTTTCCCGCCTGTATGAAGAGCTGCAGGCCGGGCGGCCCGTCATCGTACATCTGAAAAACACCGCTGTCAGCGGCGTGTCCAAGCACACCAACCGCGTGACAAGCTATGAATACCACCTCTCCGGCTCCGGCTGGAAAGAGGTCAATTACCCCCACATCGCCACCAGCAGCACCTACGGACACTGGGTGTGCGTGGTGGGCATCTCCCCCACGGCAGACCCCGAAAACCTGCGGGAGAGCGATTTCTATGCGCTGGACCCCGCGCGGGTCAGCGTGAACGGCACACTGGCCGTAACAAAGCTTTTGGATGGCACCATCTGGACTGATAACTCTCCCTTAAAAGTCGCAGCCTGACGCTCCCTTACAAAACACAACAGCCCCCGGAACATGCAGGGTTCCGGGGGCTTCGTGTTTTGTATCGGGGGTTACAGCTCCTGATAGGCGCTCATCATGGCGGGGATGAACTGCTTTTTGCGGCTGACCCCGCCGGGCAGCGTCCAGCTGCCGTCGGCGGCGGGCCGGCTCTCAAAGCCGTTGCTCAACACCTCGGCGGCGTAGCGGCCGGTGCAGATGACCACACTCTCCTCCTTGGGCACATCGGTCAGCAGCATGTAGAGGTCCTCCACGTTCTGCTTGTTGCGGGCCTCCTCCAGATAGGGCTGGAGCAGCGCCTGGGCGGCCTGCAGGTTTTTGCGGGTCATGTAGCTGCCCTGCGCCACGCCAAAGCGGATATCGCCGCACATGAATACCTTGAAGTCCTGCAAGAACACCTCTTCGGGGGTCTTGCCGTCCAGTTTTTCACCGGCCTCGAACATTTCGGTGGAGAACTCTTCAATGTCCACGCCTGCGATCTTGGCCAGACGTTTGGCGGTGTTTTCATCCACGGGGGTGCAGGTGGGGCTGCGGAAGGCCAGCGTATCCGAAAGGATAGCCGCCAGCAGCAGGCCCGCGATCTGAGGCGGGATGTCCACACCGTTTTCATCGTACATCTGGGTGATGATGGTGGCGGTGCAGCCCACGGGCTGGTTACGGAAGTAGACCGGGCCGCTGGTCTCCAGACTGCCGATGCGGTGGTGGTCGATGATCTCCAGGATCTCGGCCTGATCAAAGCCCTCCACGGCCTGGGTGGCCTCGTTGTGGTCCACCAGAATGATGCGCCGCTTGCGCAGGGCAATGACGTTGCGGCGGCTGACCATACCGCAGTATTTGCCTTCCTCATCGAGGATGGGGAAATAGCGGTGGCGCACCTTTGCCATCACCCGCAGCACATCAGCCACGGGGGTGACAAGGGTGAATTTGAGGATGTCATCCCGGGTCATATAATAGGAGATGGGGGCGCACTGGCTGATGAGCTTGCCCGCCGCGTAGGTATCCACAGGGGTGGTCATAATAGCAACGCCGGTCTCATCCGCAATGCGCTGGATGGTGCGGCCCACCTTGGCCCCATTGCAGATGATGAGCAGGGAGGCTTCCTTTTCAATGGCGCAGAGCTGGCTTTCGTACCGGTTGCTCAGAATGACGATATCCCCCTTTTCCACGCTGCTTTCCAGCATCTCGGGGGTGGCGGTGCCGATCTTGATGTGGCCGGTGGTGCAGACCGCGTCGGCATCACCCACCACCATGGTGCCGTTCAGCGTTTCAAGGATGTTCTTATAAGAGGTACGGCTCTTGGCCAGCACCGCGGTATCGAACACGTCCATGTTGGCGGTGGCAAGATCCTTCACAGTGATGATGCCCTCCAGCTCGTTGTCCGCGCTGGTAATGGACAGGGTGTCGATCTGCTGGTCGCGCATGATCTTCCATGCGCGGCGCAGGCTGGTGGAGCCCGGGATGCCCGGCATCTCGCGGTAATCCACGTCCCGGATCTTGGGGTTCACGTCGGTGCACATCCGGGGCGGCGTGACACCGAACTTTTTCAGGACGAACTCGGTCTCCTGATTCATTTTACCGGCACGGCGCGGCTCACAGACCAGCGTGCTGGTGCGGTTTTTGAGCTCCGCATAGGCAATGGCGGAGCAGATGGAATCGGTATCGGGGTTGCGGTGCCCGATGACCACGACCTTGTGTGCTTCTTTTGGCATAGGTTGTTCCCCTCTCTGGGTCAGATTCATTTACCTTCCGATCGGCCCCATGCCCCAAACCACCGGGCACGGCTGCCAGCTACATTTTAACACAACCGGCCCCGGGGGTAAAGGCGGCAGATATCTTTTTCTTGACAGCGCCCCAAAAATCGTCTATCCTTGACCTGAATTTTTTCTCTTTGGAGGTCACCCCATGAAAAAGCTGTTCCGCGCCCTTTCCCTCTGCCTGACGCTGGCCCTGTGCGTGTCCGGCAGCACCGCCGCGCTGGCCGAGGCTCCCGCCGCAACGCCCGCCCCCCAGGACGAACGTGTCATCACCGATGTAAGCCCCCTTGAGGATCAGATCCGCAACATCGTCGGCTTTACCACCAGCACCGGCGGCCCCTACGATTTTGAACAGGCCGACCATAAATCTGCCGTGCAGGCCTACGGTGCAGAACCCGCCGAGGGTGCCGTGGCCCTGCTGCGCATCTACGCCCGGGCCGAGGACCGGGGCGATGCCTCCATCAATTCCAGCGGCCACTCCTTCCTCTCGGTGCGGAACGTTTCTGACCATGACATCGAGGTGGGCGGCCTGCGGATCGCGCCCGACACCGAGATAACCTTCAGCCCCCGCGGCAACCGCTGGGAGCACACCGGCATCTGGTACAATCTGGAGGGCTACTACAAGCGCTATCTGGCCGATTCCTACTACCAGAACATCTATGCTGTCCAGACTTCGCTGGATCAGGGCCAGCTGGACGTGGTCAACCGCAACCTTGCCAAATCTGACCACTGGTCGGCCTACTTCAACTGCGCCGCCTTTACCGAGAGCATGTGGAACGCCGTCTGCGCCGACACCCTTTCCGCCGGGCAGCCCTACACCCCGGAGAACCTGCGGAACGACATTCTGCCCAAGTACGGCGATCTGGCCGCGTACAATCCCCAGGTCCCCTACGACTACATTGTTTATTACGGCACCAGCCTGACCTCCAGCAAAGAGTTTGCCTGATTTTTTGATTTGTTGGATACAACATCTTGATTTTCACGTCATTCCGCGCTATCATGGGTGTGTTTGAATCCACGCGCCAAGGGAGGACACCATGACAGACGCATCGACCACATCAAGACCGCTGTTCAACCGCCAACAGCTCATTTCACTTTTCCTGCCGCTGGTGGCAGAGCAGGCCCTCAGCATCTCCATCGGTCTGGCGGACACCCTGATGGTCTCCTCGGTGGGCGAAGCCGCCGTTTCGGGCGTGAGCCTGGTGGACTCCTTCAACGTACTGATGATCCAGCTGCTCAGCGCACTGGCCACCGGCGGCGCGGTGGTCGCCAGCCAGTACATCGGCCACCGGGAGCCCAAACGGGCAAAGGCCAGTGCCGCCCAGATCATGTTCATTATGATCTCGCTCAGCGTGGTCACCGCCGTCATCGTGGCGGTGGGACGGCACGCCATCCTGCGGGGCATCTTCGGCTCCATTGACGCGGATGTGATGCGCTACGCTGAGACCTATTTCCTGCTCTCGGCCCTGAGCTATCCTTTTATTGGCGTGTACAACGCCGGTGCGGCCCTGTTCCGCGCCCAGGGCAACAGCAAGATCAGTATGCTTTCCAGCCTGGTGATGAACGTGGTGAACATTGGCGGCAACGCCATCCTGATCTACCGGTTCGGCATGGGCGTGATGGGTGCGGCCACCGCCAGCCTCGTGAGCCGGATGATCGCCTGCTTCACCGTGATGTTCCTGCTGCAGAAGCCGGATTGTGCGCTGCGCATCGACCACCTCACCGACCTGAAGCCTGACCTCGACCTCATCAAGCGCATCCTGAAAATCGGCATTCCCGCCGGCATCGAGAACGGCATGTTCCAGATTGGCAAGCTGTCGGTCTCCAGCCTGACCAGCACGCTGGGCACCGCCGCCATTGCCGCAAACGCCGTGGCAGGCAACATCTCCAGCTTCCTGAACGTGCCCGCCTCCGCCGTTGGCATCGGCGCGCTGACCGTTGTGGGCCAGTGTCTGGGTGCCGGGGAAAAGGTGCAGGCCAAGCGCTATTCCCGCCTGCTGCTCCTGACCGCCTACGCCGGGGACTGGCTGATGAACCTTTCCGGCCTGTTCTTCCTGAACAAGCTGGCGCTCTCCTGGTTCAACCTCTCGCCGGAGGCCTACGGCATGGCACTGGAGCTGATGGTCTGGTTCAACGCTGTATCGCTGATCCTGTGGCCCTCCAGCTTCACCCTGCCCAACATCCTGCGCGCCGCCGGAGATGCCGCCTTTACCATGACGGTCAGCGTCATCTCCATGTGGGTGTTCCGGGTGGCCTTCTGCTACCTGATGGTGCTCAAGTTCCACTGCGGCCTGCTGTTCATCTGGATGGGCATGTTCCTGGATTGGGCCATGCGCTCGCTGTTCTTCTGCGTCCGCTTTGTCCGCGGCAGGTGGATGGAACAAAAGGTGATCTGAGTTTTCGTATATCCGGCCCTCTCCGCCATTGCAGTTTTGGCGGGGAGGGCCTTTTTTTTGTGCAGGAAACCTGCATCCTGTCTCGTATCAATAGGCAGAAGCTTCTCTCCCCTGCATCCGCTTTCCCAAAGCATACCAAATTCCGCGCGGATGTGTTCACGATTTTGTCAGCTTTTTGTCTTGTTTTCTTCGTCTTTGCGCGGTATAATCATACGCTGCAAAGAACTTTAGGCGGGGCTGCGGCCCCCATTCCAGAAAAGGAAGTGTGTTCCATGCGCAACTTGTTTTCCCGCCATCCCATTTCGTTCATGGCGTTTTATCTCCTGTTTTACCTTTCGGCGTTCCATTGGCTCGAAGTCCATATTGCCGTGCCCGATGTTCTGGTGCACTGCCATCTGGACGACCTGATCCCCTTTTGCAAATATGCCATCGTGCCCTACTTTGCGTGGTTCGTATGGATTCCGTTTACCCTGTTCTACCTGCTGTGGAAAGCGCCCCGGGCCGACTTCTGGCGGCTCTGCCTGCCCCTGTTTGCGGGCATGACCATTGCGCTGGCCTGCTATGTCATCCTGCCCACCGGGCTTGACCTGCGGCCCTACCGGGTGTACGGCAGCGATATCTTTGCTCAGGCCGTGCGGATGCTCTATGCCACCGACACGCCCCTCAATGTCTGCCCCTCCATCCATGTGTTCAACTCCGTCACCCTGATGATGGCCTACTACCGCAGCCGCATCTTTGAAACGCCGGGCCGCCGCTGGATGCGGCCCGCTTCCGCTGTGCTCTGCGTTTCCATCATTGCGTCCACGGTCCTGCTCAAGCAGCACAGCTGCATTGATGTATTGCTGGGCATCCTGCTGGCCATGGCGCTGGATACCGGCATGACCGCGCTGGAACACAGCGACGCAAGAGCCTTGCAGCGGCTCTGAATCTGTAAGGAAAAACACCCATGCCGGCGCTGGCATGGGTGTTTTTGCATTTTGGGGCATTACGGAGCCGGGGCAGTGAACTCTTTCAGGTGCGCTGTATCCAGCTCTTCGGCATCTTTGGCCGCCGGGGTGTAGGAAATGTTCAGATATTTCAGAGCCGTATCGTTCGCCAGCAATCTTTTGCAGGTTTCCGTATCAAACGTGATGTTGTTGGTCAGGTCCAGCCAGATCAGCTGCGGCATCTGGGTCAGGGGGGTATAATCCATGTCCTTGTAGTTTTCCTTTTCGGCCTCAGAGAGGGACATACTCAGATACTGCACACTGCTTCCCGCCAGCGGGGCAAAACTGTCGATCTCCTGCCCATTGTTCAGCTGCAGAAGGCTCAAATTTTCCATCTGCTTCAGCGCTTCCAGCGAACCGATCCGAGTCACGTCCAGTCTCAGAACCCGCAGATCGGCTCCGGCCAGCTGGGTCAGATCGACCTCACTGCCGGTGATCCACAGCATCTTCAGTGACTTCATCTGCGCCAGCGTCGAAAGATCGGAGACATTGGAATCTGTCCGGATCCCGCCACTGCCATACTTCAACTCTACCACGGAATCCAGCTTTGCAAAGGTCGGAAATGCACTGCTTTCCACACTGGGCACACTCAGAAGCATCAGATTTTTGCATTCTTCCAGACCGGTCAGGTCGGTAATGGGAGAAGCTCCCATTTTATTACTGATATACAATACCTGCAAGCTGTCAAAATGCCGCAGGTCTGCCAGAGAGGTCACCGGATCATACGTTCCCTTTACGCTGACTGCGCAGGCTGCCAGCTGCTCATTGCTGCTGA
>ULRS01072411.1_pt1 | contig 17348 bp, 12 predicted proteins | sample 1955671 | NCBI WGS metagenome assembly ULRS01 (sample SAMEA4835689, study PRJEB28245) | human gut metagenome | biome: gut microbiome; material: fecal sample | place: Denmark | collected 2008
AGCCGGCCTGGACAACCAGAAGATGACCCTCATGAAGGACATTGCCATGTTCGACGGCCTTTACGACAAGAATCTGGAATATTTCAAGCAGCTCCAGCTCTATATCCAGGCTGGCGAAGAAAAGATACAGGAATTGAACCAGACGACGATTCCCAAGCTGGAAGCCCAGGCCCAGGTATCGGATAATCCCATGGCCGTCCAGGTCGTCCAGGATTTCAAGGATGCTGTCAGCCGTTTTGAAAAGAAAGTGCACGACCTGAAGATCAGCAAGACCATCGCCATCCAGACGGCACCGCAGATCCGCATCATCCAGAACAATGACAAGATCCTCGTCGACCGCATCCAGAGTGCCATTTACAACACCATCCCGCTGTGGAAGAACCAGATGGTCCTGGCCCTGGGCCTGGGACGGCAGAAAGAAGCCCTGGAAATGCAGCAGGCCGTTTCCAATACGACGAATGAGCTCCTCAAGCGCAATGCGGCCATGCTCAAGCAGAACTCCCACGATACGGCTGTTGAAAATGAACGGTCCATCGTCGACATCGAAACGGTCAAACAGGTCAACGAAGATTTGATCAGCACCATTGAAGATACGCTGCGCATCCAGCAGGAAGGCCGCCAGAAGCGGCAGGCAGCGGAAGCAGAACTGGTCCAGATCGAAGACCGCCTGCGGGAAGCCCTGTTAAAAGGCGCCGGTCATAACTAAAAACTACAAACTATGGACTATCCCTTACAGCCAGCCGAATTTTTTGCAGGCTTCCAGGATGCCGCCCTTGTCGTTGTCGCCGGTGACGTAGTCGGCGCGGGCTTTCAATTCATCCCGGCCATTGCCCATGGCGATGGAGAAGAAGGGCTTACGGAACATGGAAATGTCGTTCAGGCCGTCGCCAAAGACGACGGCGTCTTCCGGCCTGCCGCCGACGAGATCCAGCATGCGCAGGATACCGCGGCTCTTGTCCGTCGGTTCGATGAGGTACGTGTGGTCGATGTATTCCAAGTGGGGCAATCCGTAGGCAGGCACTTCATCTTCGGGCCGCTGCGGCCGGGCGTACATGATTTTATAGACGGCCGTCAGGCTCTCGATGTCGACTGGGCGGACGACGGTTTCCATGTAGTTCCTCGGGTCGTCGTGAGGGAAATCGACATAAGGCGTATAACGGTTGATGGTATTATCGGTGACGACGGCCCAAGGGTAGTGGCGGGCCGTCAGGTCGCGCAGGAGGGCTTTACAGTTCTCCAGGGGCAGGCCGGTCATTTCCAGGACTTTGCCGTCCAGGGACAGGCTGTTGCCGCCGTCGGCGACGACGGCCGGTATGCCATAGCGGTCGGCAAAGGTCTGCGTGTCGTGCTGCAGGCGGCCCGACGCGATGGCGATGAAATGGCCTTCCTGGACGAGGCGGCGCAGGCAGTACAGCGTATCGGCCGGGATGATGCTGGAAATCCCCAGCCCCAGGGTCCCGTCGATATCGAAGAAAAAGTATTTTTTCGTCATGAGTCTATCCTTTCTCGAAAAATTCATAAACTGCTTTATTATAGCATATATAAAATTCTCTCAAAATCCCCTTTTGCCATTGACAGAAGGGGTCCTTTTTTTACATAATAAGGTGAATGTCTATTTATCTTCGATTACATAAAAAGGAGCGATTTGACTAATGAGCACCATTGATACGACTTGTGTAAATGCCATTCGTGTATTGTCAGCTGACGCCATCCAGAAGGCAAATTCCGGCCATCCCGGCCTGCCCCTCGGCGCAGCTCCCATTGCATACGAACTCTGGGCAAATCACATGAACCACAACGCAAAGGACCCGAAATGGGCGAACCGCGACCGCTTCATCCTGTCGGCGGGCCACGGCTCGATGCTGCTGTATTCGCTGCTCCATTTCTACGGCTACGGCCTGACCATGGACGATATTAAACAGTTCCGTCAAGACGGCTCCTTGACTCCGGGGCATCCGGAATACGGCCACACGACGGGCGTCGAAGCGACGACAGGCCCCCTCGGTGCCGGCTTGGGCATGGCTGTCGGCATGGCTATGGCAGAAGCTCACTTGGCAGCTGTTTTCAATAAACCGGGCTATCCCGTCGTCGACCACTACACCTTCGCCCTCTGCGGCGACGGCTGCTTGATGGAAGGTATTTCTTCGGAAGCTTTCTCTTTGGCCGGGACGTTAGGCCTGTCCAAACTCATCGTCCTCTACGATAGCAACAACATTTCCATCGAAGGCAACACGGACATCGCCTTTACTGAAAATGTCCAGGCCCGCATGGCTGCTTTCGGCTTCCAGACGATCACCGTCGAAGACGGCACGGATCTCGACGCCATCGGCAGAGCTATCGAAGAAGCAAAAGCCGATAAAGAACATCCGTCGTTCATCACCATCAAGACCCAGATTGGCTATGGCTGCCCGGCTAAACAGGGTTCGGCTGCCGCTCATGGCTCGCCGTTGGGTGAAGAAAACATCGTCGCCATGAAAGAAAACCTGGGCTGGCCGAAACCGCAGGAAACGTTCTACATTCCCGACGAAGTCTATGCGCATTATGCTGAATTGAGCCAGAAAGCCGGCGCAGCCGAAGCGGACTGGCAGAAACTCTTTGCCGACTACGCTGCTAAATTCCCGGAAATGAAGGCCAAATGGGATGCCTTCCACAGCGATGTCGATGCCAAGGCTCTCTTGAATAATGAAGCTTTCTGGGCTTATGAAGATAAGCCGCAGGCTACGCGCAGCTTGTCCGGCACGATGATCAATCGTCTGAAGGACATCATGCCCCAGCTCTTCGGCGGCAGTGCCGACCTGGCTCCGTCGAACAAGACGGAAATGAAAGACGAAGGCTTCTTCAGCAAAGCCGATTACAGCGGCCGCAACGTCCACTTCGGCGTCCGCGAACTGGCCATGGGTGCCATCACCAACGGCCTGGCCCTCCACGGTGGCGTCCGTCCGTATGCCGGTACGTTCTTCGTCTTCAGCGATTATATGAAACCCATGATCCGCCTGGCTGCCCTCATGAGCCTGCCGACGACCTACGTCCTCACGCACGACAGCATCGGCGTCGGCGAAGACGGTCCGACACATGAACCGATCGAACAGCTGGCCATGCTCCGCTCCCTTCCCAATGTCAACGTCTTCCGTCCGGCTGACGCTACGGAAACAGCTGCCGGCTGGTACCTGGCTGCTACCAGCCAGAAGACGCCGACGGCCCTCGTCCTGACTCGTCAGAACCTGCCGCAGCTCGCCGGCAGCAGCAAAGAAGCCTTGAAAGGGGCTTACGTCATCGCCGATGCCAAGAAGGCCGTTCCCGATGCCATCATCATGGCCAGTGGTTCGGAAGTCGAACTGGCCGTCAACGCCAAAGACGAACTGGCTAAAGAAGGTGTCGACGTCCGTGTCGTCAGCATGCCCTGCCTGGAACTCTTTGAACAGCAGGACGAAGCCTATAAAGAACAGGTCCTCCCGAAAGCCGTCCGCGCCCGCGTCGCTGTCGAAGCCGCTTCGGACTTCGGCTGGGGCAAATACGTCGGCCTCGACGGCACGACGGTTTCCATGAAATCCTTCGGTGCATCCGCTCCGGCAGGCACACTGTTCAAGAAATTCGGCTTCACGACTGAAAACGTCGTAGCCGCCGTCAAGAAAGTCGTAAAATAATCGTGGCTCGTGGCTCGTGGTTCGTGGTTCGTGGATCGTAGGGGCCGCCATAGCGGCGGCCCGCCTGAGTCCTGTGGACATCCAAAAACGGTATTTGTGTGCCACTTCGCCAAACGCCAAACGAACCACGAACCACGAAAAGGTGCTTCTGCTTATGCAGGAGCACCTTTTCTATTTGTCAAGGCTTGATTTTTCTTCTATATTTTATTATACTAGATGCAAGAAGAAACCCTACTGTGTGCGTAAATGGTCTCGATGTTTTGAACCAACACTTTTTACATTGGGAGTTCGGGCTCTATATCGTTAGGCAATGCCTTCACTGGACTGTCGACCTTTATAGGAGAACACCCACCTGCTTAGGCAGGCTCAAAACTCGGTTTATAAACGGCATGGTGGGGCTCTTTTCTTATTTGAGAATTTAGTTACTTGTCCGCCGCTGAGGAGACTTAGCGGCGTTCTATTTAGTCTGGAGAGCAAACAAATGAGCGGAGACGATTTATTTTCTATGGCTGATGAACGGAGCGGCCAGGGCTATGCACCGCTGGCCGTCCGCATGCGGCCGGAATCTCTGGATGACATCTATGGCCAGGACGACCTCATCGGGCCCGGTAGTTTTTTGCGGACCCTCATCGAAAAGGACACCATTCCGTCCCTGTTGTTTTACGGTCCTTCCGGTGTCGGCAAGACGACACTGGCCCATGTCATTGCCAATGAAACGGACAGCCGTTTCGTAACCCTCAACGCAGTCACGGCAGGCACGGCAGAACTTCGCAAGGTCATTGCCGCTGCGCAGGATGCCATCCATCTATATCAAAAGAGGACGATTCTCTTCATCGATGAAATACACCGCTTCAATAAAAGTCAGCAAGACGTCCTGTTGCCGTATGTCGAAGACGGGACGGTCATCCTCATCGGGGCGACGACGGAAAATCCTTATTTCGAAGTCAACCGCCCCTTATTGTCGCGCCTGCGCGTCATCCAATTGAAACCCCTGTCGGAACAGGCCGTCACAGCCGTCCTGCGGCGGGCCCTGACGGACAGGGAGAAAGGCCTGGGTTCGCTGGGGATTTCCGCCAGCGATGAGATGCTGGGGACCTTGGCCCGTCTGGCTGACCGCGATGCCCGCGTCGGCCTGAACCTGCTGGAACAGGTCTGCCTGGTCGTACCGGCTGGCGGCCATATCACGCACGACGCCATTGAAAAGGTAGCCGGTCATAAAGTCTATACGTATGATAAAAAAGGCGATGCCCATTACGATACGGTGTCGGCTTTCATCAAAAGCATGCGCGGCTCCGACCCCGATGCGGCCCTGCACTACCTGGCCCGTATGATCGAAGCCGGCGAACAGCCGTCCTTCATTGCCCGCCGCCTGGTCATCTGTGCAGCCGAAGACGTCGGACTGGCCGATCCCCAGGCCCTGGTCATTGCCAATGCCGCTGCCCAGGCCGTCCAGTTCGTCGGCTGGCCGGAGGGACGCATCATCTTGTCAGAAGCCGTCATTTACGTGGCCTGTGCGCCGAAGAGCAATAGTGCCTATCTGGCCATCGATGCGGCTCTGGCCGATGTCCGCCACAAAGACTGCGGTGATGTGCCCGATTATCTGCGCGACAGCCATTACAGCGGCGCAGCCGCTCTGGGCCATGGCCTGACCTATCGGTATCCCCATGATTTCGATGGGGGATGGGTGGCCCAGCAGTATCTGCCGGATGCCTTGAAAGAGGCGTCGTATTACAAGGAACGGCCTTACGGGCAGGAACAATCTATGACGGCTGCCTGGCACAAACGCCGCGGCGGCAAGTAATCTATTAGTAGAAGGTGAAATGTTTTGGCGAAAGGAAAGACTCGTAAAACCAGCCGTTCCAAGCGGACTGCTGGTACGCGTCAGAAGGCGAAGACTGCCAGGAAGGCAGGGACATCGCCGCTTTTGAAATATGAAATCATTGGTATCTGTTGTATTCTTGTAGGCCTTTTTGCGACGGTCGGTTTCATCGGCGTCGATACAGGCCGCATCGGCCACAGCGTCGATGATATCTTAGCGTATATTTTCGGCCTGGGCCGGATTGTCGTCAGTTTGTCCCTCATCGTCCTGGGACTGAAGTATATCGTCATCCGCAAGGCCTGCCCGGTTACGAAATCCTGGGCCGTCGGGACTTGGATCTATGTCCTCCTCCTGGGATTGGTCCATTTATTGGTCATTCCGGAGGGGACGGATTTTCTGCCGCACAGTCTATCCGTCGGCGGCGGTGTCGTCGGGGCTGTCATGGCCTCGGTCCTGCGCCGGTTTCTCGGATTTTTTGGGGCTGTCATGGCTATTACCGGCGCCTGCATCGTCACCTTCCTGGTCTGGAAGAATTGGTCTATTTCTAAGCCTGTGGCTGTCGTAGCCGATAAGGCCGGACAGGAAGCGGCCAAAGTATCGGGCAAGGCCGTCGAAGGCCTGCAGGACGCATCCCAGTCCTTGAAACAGTGGCACGAACGCCGCCGCATCTTCGATTTGCAGGCGGTTGTAGGGGACGACCCGTTAGGGCGGCCCGCTTGTGGGAATCCCGTAATCGACAATCATCCCGAGAACTCGGACCATCCCGCAGCGACGACCATATCCGACGCCCGCGACCTGGGCAACGGCGTGGAAGAAGTCCGTTTCGACGCCAGCCCCATCGAAGAAGACGTCCCGTATGACTGGGCCAGCGACGGTTTTGAAGAAGCAGAATCTTCACCGGAACCGCAAACGCTCAGCCAAATCCATGAAACCATCGTCGGCGATACGGAACCGACGGCCCACGATGTCCAGCCTGCCGCCCCAGTAAAAACGCCGCTGGCGCAGGAAACGGATGTCCTTCGTCATGACATGGACGACCTCAAACCCATCGAAGTCGAAAAGAGCAGCGTCGCCGTCGATACGAGCGAAGAAGGGAGCAGTGCCGTTCCCAAAGCTGCCGGTGAAAAGACGTACCATCTGCCGCCGGTGAGCATGTTGAAACCGGGTCCGCAGCACGCCGTCGGCCTGAGCGATGAAGTCCGGGAAAATGCCCGCATCCTCCAGGAAACGCTGCAGAGCTTCAATATCGACGCCAAGATACTCAATGCCAGCCAGGGGCCGTCCATTACGCGCTATGAACTGGAACCGGCGGCTGGCGTCAAGGTCAGCAAAATCGTCCATCTCGCCGACGACCTGGCCTTGAAACTGGCTGCGACGGATATCCGCATCGAAGCGCCGATTCCCGGCAAAGCTGCCGTCGGCATCGAAGTGCCGAACAAGAAGCTGACCGGCGTCAATCTGCGCGACGTCATCGACACGGATACGTTCCGCAAGGCCGCTGGCGGCGTCCCGGTCTGCCTGGGCAAGGATATTGCCGGCAATCCCATCGTCGCCGACCTGACCAAGATGCCTCACCTCCTGGTAGCCGGCTCGACCGGTTCCGGCAAGAGTGTCTGCATCAACACCTTCATCGCCAGCATCCTCTTTAAACAGCGGCCGGAAGACGTCAAGCTCATCCTCATCGATCCGAAGGTCGTCGAATTATCGAATTACAACGGTATTCCTCACCTGCTGACGCCAGTCGTCACGGATCCGAAGAAAGCCGCCAGCGTCCTGCGCTGGGCTGTCCGGGAAATGGACGACCGCTACAAGCGCTTCGCCATCACTCATACGCGGGATATTTCCCGGTATAATGAACTCCATCCGGAAGATGCCATGCCTTTCATCGTCATCATCATCGACGAATTGGCAGACCTCATGATGACGGCATCGGACGACGTCGAAAAGTCGATCATCCGCCTGGGTCAGAAAGCGCGGGCCTGCGGGATGCACCTCGTCCTGGCTACACAGCGGCCGTCTGTCGATGTCCTGACCGGCCTCATCAAGGCCAATGTCCCCAGCCGTATCGCCTTTGCCGTTTCCAGCCAGGTCGATTCGCGGACCATCCTCGACATGGCCGGTGCCGAAAAACTGATCGGCAAGGGTGACATGCTCTTCTATCCCCTCGGCGCATCCAAGCCGCTCCGCGTCCAAGGGGCCTTCATTTCTGATTCGGAAATCGATGAGATGGTAGAATTTATCAAAGCCCAGGGCGGTCCTCAGTATGATGAAGCCGTCCAGAAGGCCCAGTCGGAAAATCCCGAAGACAGCGTCGATTTCTTTGAAGACGACCTCATGCGCCAGGCCATCGACATGGTCCTGGAAACGGGGCAGGCATCGACGTCCATGCTCCAGCGCCGCTTCCGCGTCGGCTATACGCGGGCAGCCCGCATGATCGACATGATGGAAGCCATGCACATCGTCGGCCCCAATAACGGCAGCAAGCCGCGGGAAATCCTCATGACGGCCGATGAGGTCCAGCAGAAGTATTTGAGCTGACCCCCTGTACCCTTTGCCGTATCTGTTATATAATAAAAGATACGATTATAGAGAGTAGGGAGAGGAATAACCGTGAATGAATCTTCGATTGGCGAAGTATTGCGACTGGCAAGAGAACAACAGGGGCTGACGCTGCAGGATGTGTCTTATGCCCTCAATATAAAGCGGGAATACCTGGAAGCCCTGGAAAAAGACGAATACGATGCCATCCCCGGTGCCGTCTTCGTCAAAGGTTTCCTCCGCAACTATGGCAATTTCCTGGAACTGGACGGCGTTGCCCTGGCCCGGGAATATAAGGAAAACGTCGAAGAGCGGACCCCGCAGCCGGAAGTGCGGACTATTATGCCCGTGAAAAAGAAGAAAATCCGTAAAGATAGTACTAAAAAGAAGAAGCAGCGCCAGGGGAAATGGCCGGAAATCACTATCATTGCCGGTATCATCATTTTCCTGCTGCTCATCATTTGGATTTTAATTTAAATAAGGAGCAATATGCGCGAGAAATTTTTAGTAACCAGCCGGGAAGACATGGAACGCCGCGGCTGGGACCAACTCGATTTTGTCTACATCAATGGCGATGCCTATGTCGATCACCCCGGTTTTGCCGCAGCCCTCATCGGCCGCGTATTGGAAAGCCGGGGCTATCGTGTCGGTATCATTTCCCAGCCCGACTGGCACAGTGCCGAACCGTTCAAGCAATTGGGACGGCCGCGGCTGGCTGCCTTGATTACGGCAGGCAATCTGGATTCCATGCTCAATGAAAAGACGGCGGCCAAGAAATTCCGCAGCCACGACAGTTATTCACCCGGCGGAGAAGCCGGCCGTCGGCCGGAACGGGCGACGATTGTCTATGCCAACCGCATGCGGGAAGCTTATAAAGACGTGCCCATCATCATCGGCGGCATTGAAGCCAGCCTGCGCCGTTTTGCCCACTACGATTATTGGTCCAATAAAGTGCGTCATTCTATCCTCCTGGACAGTAAGGCTGACATCCTCAGCTATGGTATGGGGGAACATTCCGTAGTCGAAATCGCCGACGCCCTGGCCGAAGGCAAGACGGTCGCTGAAATGTACGATATCCGCGGTATCTGCTACGTGACCAGCAGGCCGCCCATTTCGGATAAGACCGTCGTCTGCCCGTCCTATGAAGAGGTCAAGGCCGATAAACTGGCTTTTGCCAGGGCCTTCAAGATGCAGTATGAAGAGCAGGACCCCTTTTACGGCAAGACCCTCATCCAGCCGTCAGAGAACCGCTTCGTCGTCCAGACGCCGCCGGCCCTGCCCTTGACGACGGAAGAGATGGATGCCATTTACGAACTGCCCTTCCAGCGGCGCTGGCATCCCGATTACGATGCCGCCGGCGGCGTACCGGCTCTCCATGAAGTGCAGTTCAGCCTGACCAGCCAACGCGGCTGTTTCGGCCACTGCCATTTCTGTGCCATCGCCAGCCATCAAGGGCGTATCATCCAGCATCGCAGCCATGAATCGCTCGTCCGGGAAACGGAGCGCATGACCCATTTGCCGGGCTTCAAGGGCTATATCCATGACGTCGGCGGCCCGACGGCGAACTTCCGTCACGTTGCCTGTGCCAAGCAGCTCAAGGACGGCGCCTGCCGCAACCGCCACTGCATCGGCAGTGAGACCTGCCCGAACCTCGATACGTCCCATGATGATTATGTCAAGCTCTTGCGGGAAATCCGCAGCGTCAAGGGCGTCAAGAAAGTCTTCGTCCGTTCGGGCCTGCGCTATGACTATGTCCTGGCCGATCACAACAAGGCCTTCGTCAAGGAACTCTGCCAGTACCACGTCAGCGGTCAGCTGAAAGTGGCTCCGGAACACGTCGTCAAACACGTGACGGACCTCATGGGAAAGGCCGACGTCCAGGCTTTCCTGAAGTTCAAGGACTGGTTCGATGAAGCCAACCGGGAACTGGGAAAGAAACAGTACCTCGTCCCGTATTTCATGTCCAGCCATCCCGGCTGTACCCTGAAGGATGCCGTGGCCCTGGCTGAATTTCTGCGGGACATGCATATGCAGCCGGAACAGGTGCAGGACTTCATCCCGACGCCGGGGAGCCTGTCGACGGCCATGTATTATACCGGCCTCAATCCCTTGACGGGGGAAAAGGTCTACGTCGCCCGCCGGCCGGAAGAAAAACAGATGCAGCGGGCCCTCATGCAGTATAAGAACCCGGCCAATTATGATATTGTCTATAAGGCCCTGTGCCTGGCCGGCCGGCGGGACCTCATCGGTTATGGCCCGAAATGCCTTATTGCGCCGCGGCGCCATCAGGCAGGATGGCGGCCTGATAAAGCCGGCCGTCCTGCTGCCCCATCCCGCAGGCAGGGAAGGGGAACGGCTAAGACTAGAAAATTCAGGTGAATCTAATGAAGAAATTCGTGCCTTTTATTGTCCTCAGCCTTTTCGTCATCCTGCTCCTCAGCTTGTGCGGCCCGATTTTGACGAAGCGCCAGCAGGAAGAGGCTCAGCGGGCTTATGAAGCGGAACGCCATCTCGTTGTCTTTTCCGACCTGCCTCAGGATGTCAACGACGGACTGGCTCAGCTTTTTTATGAACAGAAACATCTGCGCGTCCAGATTTATTCCAAGAGCGACGGCGATATCCGCCAGGCCCTGAAAACGGACAGCGGCGTCAAGCCGGATATCCTCATCGCGTCGGAAGACAATCTGCGGGAACAGAAGAAAAACGGCATCCTCCAGCCCTATGCGTCGCCCGTCACCGATAAGGTGCTGCCGTCCATGAAGGACCCGGAACAGCTGTGGAATGGCCTGTGGTATAACCCGATGGTCTTCATCGTCAGCCAGTCTTATTATGAACGGCGGGGCATGCAGATCCGCACCTGGGACGACCTCCTGACGGATCCCGAAATGGTCCTGGCCTTCCCGGACCTGGCGTCTATGGACATGGCCGGCGAATTTCTCTGTTCTTTCGTAGAAATGAGAGGCATTGAAGACAGTGAACGCTACCTGCGCTCCCTCCAGGGCCATGTAGCGTCCTATTCGAAATCGATGTCGGCCAACGTCCGCCGCGTAGCCAGCGGCGAAGCTGATATGGGCGTAGCCGACGCCGCCGTCGCCCGGCAGTACCGCCATGACGGGGCGCCTATCTATATTCTCTATCCCCGGGACGGCACGTCATATTGGCTGACCGGGGTGGCTGTTACCAACTGGTGCGAAGACGGTGAATTGACGAATGCCTTCATCGACTGGCTCTATTCGTCCAATGCCAATGCCGTCTTGTGGCAAAAACACATTTTTTTGAGCGATGCCCTGCCGCCGGCTAAGGCGGAAGTCGATGCCAAAGGCCAGGAAATCGCTTTATTCCCCGTAAAAAAACAATATTCTGATCAAGGCCGCCGCGATTTGCAGGCCTGGTGGATCAAATCAGTTCGCTTCGGAAAGGAAAAGTAAAGATACATGGAAAAAATCGGATTTGTCAGCTTAGGCTGCTCCAAAAACCTTATTGATACGGAAGTCATGCTGGGCATCCTTCGTGACCGCCATATGGAGATTACGGAAGACCTGTCCCAGGCGGATATCATCATCGTCAATACGTGTACGTTCATTGAAAAAGCCAAGCAGGAATCCATTGATACGATATTGCAGGCCGCCCGCTACAAGACGGAAGGGAAATGTAAGATCCTCATCGTCACGGGCTGCCTGAGCCAGCAGTACAAACAGGACCTGATGAAAGAAATGCCGGAAATCGATGCCTTGTTGGGGACCGGTTCGTGGGACCGCATCTGGGAAGCCATCGATACGGTCAAGAAAGGCCGCAAAGCCTGCTACATGGATGACGTCAGTCATCTCTATAACCAGAATACGAGCCGCCTGCGGACGACGCCGAAATACAGTGCCTATGTCAAGATCGGCGAAGGCTGCAACAACGGCTGCTCTTTCTGCATCATCCCCCATGTACGGGGCAAGCTGTACAGCCGTCCTGTCGACTCTGTCGTAGCCGAAGTACAGCAGCTGGCTGCTGACGGCGTCAAAGAAATCAACCTCATCGCCCAGGATACGACGAGTTATGGCGTCGACCTGGCCGGGCACTCCCTGCTGCCGGAATTGCTGCGCCAGCTGGTGAAAATCGATGGCATCCGCTGGATCCGCCTGTTCTATCTCTATCCCCATTACTTTACGGACGAATTGATGGATCTCATCGTCAAGGAAGAAAAAATCTGTCCCTATGTCGATCTGCCGCTCCAGCATATTTCCCAGACCGTCCTGCAGCGCATGAACCGGCGCGATTCGGAAGAGGATGTGCGCCGTCTCATGAAGAAGCTCTGCAGCCACGGCCGCAAGCTGACCCTGCGCTCGACGTTCATCGTCGGCTTCCCCGGCGAAACGGAAGAAGAATTTCAGGAACTCTGTGAATTTGTCAAGGAAACGGAATTTGACGACGTCGGCGTCTTCACTTATTCTCAGGAAGACGGGACGCCGGCCGCCCTTATGGACAATCAGATACCGGAAGAAGTCAAGGAAGAACGGTATCACCAGCTCATGGCCATCCAGGCCAAGGTATCGGAAATCCGCAACCAGGAACTGGAAGGCTCTGTCCATACGATGCTCGTCGAAAAAGTAGAAGAAGAAAAGGGTATCCGTCAGGCCGTCGGGCGCATTGAAATCCAGGCTCCCGATGTCGATGGCCTGACCTATCTGGAAGATGCCCAGGGCGTGCAGCCAGGCGATATGATTCCCGTCCGCATTGCCCAGGGCTTTGCTTACGATCTCGTAGCCGAACGGATCGATTAACCGAGGTGATGGCGTATGTTAGTGGAACTGGTTACGACAGGTTCCGAATTGTTATTAGGTGAAATTACCAATTATAATTCCGCTTACTTATCGAAGAAACTCAATGAAATAGGCTATTCTGTCATTTATCATACGACTGTCGGCGACAACCCGCAGCGCATGGAAGAAGCGCTGAAAGTGGCTCTGTCCCGCGTCGACCTGGTCATCACGACGGGCGGTCTCGGACCGACCCAGGGCGACATGACCAAAATCATCGGCGCCCGCCTCATGGGGATGCCCCTCGTCTATGACGACGCTATTGCCGAGTCGGTCCGCCAATGGGTCTGCATCCATCATGGCGGCGCGGCCATGACCGAGAACCAGAAGCGCCAGGCCATGGTCCCGCAAGGAGCGGTACTCTTCGATAACGGCGCCGGGACGGCACCGGGCGTGGCCATGCAGCAAGGCGGCAAGACCCTGGTCCACCTGCCGGGGCCGCCGACAGAGATGCGCTGGATGTATGAAAACCGTCTGAAACCGTGGCTGCTCGAGACCTTTGGCAGCCAGGGATGCATCGCTTCGCGGTACATCAAGATTTACGACTTGGGCGAAGCTTTTATTGAAGAACAGCTCATGGATCTGGTCCAGGGGCAATCGAACCCGACCTTGGCCATGTATGCCCGGCCGGGCTTCGTCGAAGTCCGCCTGACAGCCCGGGCTGACCGCGAAGACCAGGCCCGGGAACTGCTGGCTCCCTTGGAACAGGAAGTCCGCCGCCGGCTGGCCGGACAGATCGTCACCTTTGATGACGACACGATGGCCCATGTCCTGGGGAACGTTGTCCGTCAGGGCGGCTATTCCGTCAGTGCTGCCGAATCGTGTACGGGCGGACTCGTCGGTTCGCTCATCACCGATGTCCCTGGCGCTTCCGATTATTTCCGCGGTTCTGCCGGGACGTACTGCAATGAGATGAAAGAAAAGATACTCGGCGTTTCGCATGATACGCTGGAAACGTATACGGCTGTCAGTGCCCAGACGGCGGCCGAAATGGCCGATGGCAGCCGGCGCCTGTATGGGACGGATCTGGCCGTCAGTACGACGGGTATCGCCGGTCCCGGCGGAGGTACGCCGGACCAGCCCGTCGGCCTGGTCTATACGGGCATCAGCGGCCCCTGGGGGACCGTGACCCACCGCGACGTCTATCACGGCGGCCGGGCCGAAGTCAAACGGCGGGCTGCCCTGCGGGCCATCTATTATTTAGTACACTATGTAGTGAATCATACAAAGAAAGCCTAGTTAGGAGGAATGAAGTTGGACGCAAAACAGACAGCACTTGAAAATGCAATGCGCAAGATTGAAAAGGATTTTGGCAAAGGTGCCATCATGCGCCTGGGAGACATTGCCGACAAGATGAACCTGGAAGTCATCTCTTCCGGTTCCCTGGCCGTCGACCTGGCCGTCGGCGTCGGCGGCTATCCCCGGGGCCGCGTCATCGAAATCTACGGCCCTGAATCATCAGGCAAGACGACCCTGGCCCTGCATGCCATCGCTTCGGCCCAGAAGAGCGGCGGCATTGCCGCTTTCATCGATGCCGAACACGCCCTGGATCCGGTCTATGCCCGCCACCTCGGCGTCGACACGAATGAACTGCTCATTTCCCAGCCGGATAATGGCGAACAAGCCCTGGAAATCACGGAAGAACTCGTCCGCAGCGGCGCTGTCGACATCATCGTCGTCGACTCCGTAGCCGCCCTGGTCCCGAAAGCGGAAATCGAAGGGGAAATGGGCGATTCCCATGTTGGCCTCCAGGCCCGTCTCATGAGTCAGGCCCTGCGCAAATTGACAGGCATCATTTCCAAGTCCAAGGCCATTGTCATCTTCATCAACCAGCTGCGTGAAAAAGTCGGCGTCATGTTCGGCAATCCCGAAACGACGACAGGCGGCCGGGCCCTGAAGTTCTACGCGTCGATCCGCATGGAAATCCGCAAGGGCGAAGCCATCAAATCCGGTGGCGACGTCATCGGCAACCGGGCGCGGGTCAAAGTCGTCAAGAATAAAGTGGCACCGCCTTTCAAACACTGCGAATTCGACATCATGTACGGCACGGGGATTTCCCGCGAAGGCACCGTCCTCGACCTGGGCACGTCCATGGATATCATCGAAAAGAGCGGCACCTGGTATTCTTATAAAGGCGAACGCCTGGGCCAGGGCAAGGAAAACGTCAAGATATTCATGAAGGAACATCCTGAAATCACAGACGAAGTCGAAAAGATCATCCGCGATACGCTGGCAGCGGAACCGGAAAAATTCGACGAAGCCATGGAAGAAGAGGATACGGCAGCACTGGAAACGCCGGATACGCCGGCAGCCGGCAGCGACGAAGCGTAAATGGAGTACCGCGAAGCCTATGAAAAGGCCTTGCAGCTCCTGAATGTCCGCTTTCTCAGCGAAAGGGAACTGCGGGACAAGCTGCGCCGCCGCGGTGCTGCTGACGCCGTCCTGGACGAAGTCGTCGCCGCCCTGAAGGAAGAACATTTCCTCGACGACCAGCGCCTGGCCGGCGACGTGTACCGCTATTATGCCCGCAAAGGGCAGTACGGCCACCTGTACATCGCCAACCGCCTGCGCCGCCGCGGCCTGCCCGTACCGGAAGACGTCGAGCGGCCTGATGAGTACGCCCTGGCTCAGGCCCTGGCAGGGCGGAAATTTTCCTATCGTGCCGATGAAGCCCGCAAGGCAGCCCGCTTTTTGCAGTACCGCGGCTTTTCGCCGTCTGTCATAGGGGACATCCTGGAAGACTTCACCGGTGGCGATGAAGAGGACGATGGGTGATTACAAGGTGCCGGAAACGTCAAGTCTATCTTGACATTGATATAAAAAAAATTTACAATTAAGAGAGCCGGTTTGATATACTGGTCTATATTTTGCATAATTGTAGGTTTTTTGAACATGAAGTAAATTTTACATACTCATAAAAAAAGCCGGACTGGGAGTTCGGCTTTTTTTTGTGAAAGGGGAGGTGAATCCATTACTATGCTAACGATTATTGCTGCAGCAGTCGCCTGCGGTCTCATCGGCGGTGGCACCGGGTATCTTTACCGCAAGAAAATCGCCGAAGGCAAGATCGGCCAGGCTGAAGTCGAAGCGCAGCGCATCATTGCGACGGCCCAGCAGAACGCTGAAGCCCGCAAGAAGGAACTCGTCCTGGAAGGGAAAGAAGAAGTTCACAAGATGCGCAACGACGCAGAACGGGAACACAAGGAACGCCGCAATGAATTGCAGCGCTTTGAACGGCGCCTGTTGCAGAAAGAAGAACATTTGGACAAGAAATCCGATTCCATGGAGAAGAAAGAAGATGCCCTGCAGCGTAAAGAAGATGAAGTTACGCAGATGCAGGAAAGAATCGAAGCCCTTCATGAACAGAAGATGGCTGAACTGGAACGGATTTCCGGCTTGACATATGAAGATGCCAAGGAATTGCTCCTGAACAACGTCCAGACCGAAGTGAAGCACGAAACGGCACAGATGATCAAGAGCCTGGAAGAACAGGCCAAGGAAGAAGCCGAAGGCAAGGCCAGGGAAATCATTTCCATGGCTATCCAGCGCTGTGCTGCCGACCACGTCGCCGAAACGACGGTATCTGTCGTGTCTCTGCCGAACGATGAAATGAAAGGCCGCATCATCGGCCGCGAAGGGCGCAATATCCGGGCTATTGAAACGCTGACCGGCGTCGACCTCATCATCGACGATACGCCGGAAGCGGTCATCTTGTCGTGCTTTGACCCGATCCGCCGCGAAATCGCCCGCATTGCCTTGGAAAAACTGATTGCCGATGGCCGTATCCATCCGGCACGCATCGAAGAAATGGTCGAAAAGGCCCGCAAAGAAGTCAATCAGAAAATCCGCGAAGCTGGCGAACAGGCGACGTATGAAACGGGCGTCCACGGTTTGCATCCTGAACTCATCAAGATCCTCGGCCGCCTGCGCTATCGTACCAGTTATGGCCAGAATGTCCTGCGCCATTCCATCGAAGTCTCTCAGCTGGCCGGCATCATGGCAGCTGAACTGGGCGTCGATGAAAACCTGGCCAAACGGGCCGGGCTGATCCATGATATCGGCAAAGCCCTGGACCACGAGCTGGAAGGGACCCATGTTTCGATTGGGACGGAAATCGCCAAGAAATATGGCGAATCCAAGCTGGTCGTCAACTGCATCGCCGCCCATCACGGTGATGAAGAGCCGCACAGCGTCGAAGCCGTCCTGGTATCGGCGGCAGATGCCGTTTCGGCTGCCCGTCCGGGTGCCCGCCGGGAAACGCTGGAAAACTATCTGAAGCGCCTGACGAAGCTCGAAGAAATCGCTGAATCCTTCGATGGCGTCGAAGACTGCTTCGCCATCCAGGCTGGCCGAGAAATCCGGGTCATGGTCAAACCGGACAAGCTGGATGAATCGGACTGCGTCCTGCTGGTCCATGACATTGTCAAACGCATCGAAGCGGAACTGGAATACCCAGGCCAGATCAAAGTCGTCGTCATCCGTGAAACGCGGATGGTGGATTATGCAAAATAACCTTTTTTGAACTATAGAGAGGCGTCGTGT
>ULRS01001941.1_pt1 | contig 17186 bp, 12 predicted proteins | sample 1955671 | NCBI WGS metagenome assembly ULRS01 (sample SAMEA4835689, study PRJEB28245) | human gut metagenome | biome: gut microbiome; material: fecal sample | place: Denmark | collected 2008
TCTCCTTTGGCTGCTTTAGAGCTTTATGTTAAAAATGGTAACTCATAGTTTTATGGTTCCTAAGTCTATGAGTTCCGAGGTGGAAAACATAGAGATAAAAAGAAAAAATAACACGGACAAATTGAATTTGTCCGGACAAATTCAATTTGTCCGTGTTTCTATTTTAACTTAATTACTTTAACTTTTCTTCGTTCATACACTACGCTGATGCAACTTAGTACCGTTACCAGGCAAGAAGTAAAATGAACCTTATTTTAATCTTTCAGTTTCTTTGCCAGCATTTGGTCTGCGATTCTATATTTGTATTCCATATTTTCAAATATTTGATTACGTGTGCAAAGATACTACTTTTTTTTGATATTTCCTCAGTTGGCTGGATTTTATTTCCTTAGTTGGCTGTATTTCATTTCCTCAGTTGGCCGTATTTTATTGCCTTAATTGGCTGGACTCATTTTAATCAACAGGTTTTGGTTGCCTGAAAGCAGAAGGCGTTACCCCTCTCATCTTCTTGAAGAACTTGGTGAGATGAGCCTGAGAGGAGAAACCGAAGGCATTGGCTATCTCCTGAACCGTATGCGTGGTGGTAGAAAGCTCGCGCTCTATCTCCTTCACGATGTATTCATCGATGATTGCCTTCGGCGTCTTGCCGGAGATACGACGGGTAACCTGAGCCAGATAACGGCCACTCACATTCAACTGGTCGGCATAGAAATGAACATCGCTATAAGTGCGGCAGAAGTTATTGACCTGCGAGATAAACTGGTTGTAAAGCTCGGAACTTCTGCCCTGCAGATTGCTCTGGCGCACGAGTTCTACATTGATGAAATCCTGCGCCATCGCCAACGCCTCCTCCATCTTCTTGCCCTGATTCAGATAAACGGCAAGAGCTGAAGAAAAACGGTTGATGAGACCATGCGAATTGGCATTGTCGAGGCGATAGATCCGGAGTCCCTGCTTCTCGGCAAGGCTCAGCAGCTTGGAATTCTGCAGAATGATGTCGCTCTCCTTCTTGCGTGACACGACGACAGAACAGAGCGGCAGCAGACGGGATTTGATCTGGCTCACCATATCTTCCGTCATCAGCGCATCGCCCTGGCTCGACCAGATGGCAGGGGCATAGATGATATGGGCAGGACGGTATTTGGTCAACGCATCGATGACCACATTCAGCGTCTCCACCCTGCGTATCATACCAATCTTCACTATATCAGGCTGCATATCGTTCATGATAGCCTCTATCTGCCCCGAAACAATCTCGGCAGGAATATCGAAGAACTCCTGAATACCGAGCGTATTCTGCACAGTGATGCTGGTTATCGCCGAAACAGCATAACCGCCCAACTCGGAAATCGTCCTGATGTCCGCCTGTACACCAGAGCCTCCGGTGCTGTCTGAACCTGTAATCGTTAATATCATATCCTTAAACTTTGAACCCGATGATAAGTTTGAGGGCAAAGATACAAAAAAAGAGCGAATAATCCGCAGAATTTGCAGATAATTCGCTCTTTTTTTATTCTTCAGTGAGATCTTTACAATCCTTGAGTATCTCAGCAGGAACCTCATTGCAACGCTCGTAGCGACTGATGTCGGTAACATCGTCCTTGGCGGTCCATATCATGGAACCCGATTTCAAGAGACGGGTTACGAGATAACTCTGGTACCAGTCACCCTTACCGTTATCATAGCTTCCGCTGATGATGTAACCCTGGTATGGATCGTTCTCGATAGCGAACGAACCGGTGATATGGCGACCATACATACTGTCAAACTTCTGATACATCTCGAAAGTCTGGTCCTTGCGGTTGAAAACGATGTAGCAGTATGTGCCCTCAGCAAGAGGTTTACCGTTCCACTCAGCCAACTCCCATGTGCCATGAAGATTGGCAGGTGTAACTTCCAGAGAAGGCTCCTCCGGTTCTTCATCATCGCTGCTGCAGGCTGCAAAGCCGCAGGCAAACAAAGCAATCACCAGGAGGGTGAAGAGTTTTTTCAAATATTTCATTGTCTTGGTATTTTTTTCTTTTTTACTTTTTTACCCTTTTACCTTTCTAACTTTACAACGACCTGTATCGTTCTGTCAGACGGACGGGCGTCCAAGCCCTCCAGAATAACAGGGAAGGTGAAGGATTCGGGCATCGTAGCCGGAATCTTATCGGCTATGATGGTGATGACGAGGTCAGCCTCATCACCCGGTTCTATCACCTCAGGTTCTGTCGTAAGACGGGCATAAGGAGGAAGAAGGAGGCTGGATATACGGAGCGGCTTGTCACCGCTGTTTCCGCAGAGGATACGCGCCTCAGGCTCTGTGCCCGGCTTTACCTCTGTGATACTTGCCTTCGCCTGTTTCAGTCTGAGTACGCCCATCTTGTGCGGATAGCGTGCCCACTGGTCAGCCCCCGGCAGCACCTTTCCCGTTAAGGCAAGCTTAACGGCAGGCTGTCCCTCTACCTCTTTCAGATAGAGATAAGCACCCGTATTGATGGTGCCCGGATAGCGGTTAGGCGTGAAGGTGAGCTGCACCTGACAGGTATCGCCAGGCTTCATCACATCGCCCTTGACATAAGAACTGGTACATCCACAGGTGGTTCTCACCTGTGTGATGTGCAGTATCTTCTTGCTCACATTCTTACCTACGAAGGTGAAGGTGCGAGGCGCATCGTCCTCGGTCATCGTACCCGCATCGATAAGCGGATGCTCAAACTTCAGCAGTTCCTCCTGCGCATTCACCGTAACAGGCAAAGACAGGAAGAAAAGCGATAGAAAAGCAAATATCTTCATATTACATCCAATTACATCCAACCATTGTTACCGGCACTCTTTCTAACGGTCACAACTACAGTCTGGCTGGTACCATCGGCAGCTGTTACGGTGAGCGATGTACTTCCGGCAGCGAGTCCCTTCACGGTGAGCGTCTTGCCATCTACCGAAGCAGAAGCTACGCTACCATTCGCTACAGAGCAAGTGAATCCCTCTGTCCGACCTGCGAAATATGCAGCGAGGTTGAGAGAAACAGTCTTCTCGATGCCCACATACACGTTAGGCAACTTCATATCAGAACTGAGTTTCTTGTTCTTGATGTTGTTCAAGAGCTGAGCTGCATCAATCAGACCAGCACCCATCTTGCCGATGTACTTAGAGAGCTGTACAATCTCTGGCGAAGCACCTACGGTAGTATGGTTCATGTAGTAGGTCTTGGTTGCACCATTCTGATAATGACTATTCAATTCCTTTACAGACTTCTTCATCAGGGCTACGAAATCGGCAGCACGATAATGACGATTCGTCTTGGCAGCATAAGCGAGACCCAAGGCAGCCACACCCGAAACGTGAGGACAAGCCATAGAGGTTCCCTCCATGTAGCCGTAAGCAGGCTTACCGTTCTGGATCATCGTAGAGAGCACAGCACCTTTCTGCTCGGTTGTCGTCTCTGCCCAGTATTCATCTTCCTGCTCGCCAATCTTGCTGTAATATTCCAAGTCGCCACCAGGAGCACTCAGGGTTACGAGCGAACCGAAATCGGTGTAGCAGGCTGGAGTAAAGTCGGCAGCTAATGAAGATACGCTGACGCACTTAGAGTAAGCACCTGGGAAAGCAGGATTGCCAGCATACTCGTTACCGGCTGCGAAGACAGGAATACCACCGTCGATGACACCATTAGGCGAACCGGCATTGTTGATGAAGTAATCCAGAGCTTCCTTCTCCAGCGGATAGGTCTCAGCCCATTCCTTCTCGGTAGCAGGACCCGGAGTATAACCGTTGATGATGCTAGACTCTGAAGAGTTGTAACCCCAACTGCACTGCAGGATGACAGCACCATTATCGGCAGCATACTTGATGGCTCTCGCCTCGCCTGCCAAGGTTACACTGTTCTGACCAGAGAACACCTGGCATGACATGATCTTGACACCAGAATTAGGAGTACCGTCACCACCAGCTATACCACAAACACCTCTACCATTATTATTTACGGCTGCAATGGTACCAGCTACGTGAGTACCATGACCGGTGTCATTGGCATCAGTCCAGGTAATATCGCCGCTCTCAGTAACGAAGTTGTAGCCATGAAGGTCGCCCTCATAACCGTTTCCGTCGCCGTCAGTCTTGGCTCCCTGAGTAGTCTCACCCGGGTTGCACCACATGTTGGCTTCCAGATCAGGGTGCTTATACATCACGCCCTCATCAAGAATAGCCACGATGATAGAAGGATCGCCTGTACAGGTCTTCCATGCCTCAAGTGCATTCACGTCACATCCGGCCTTAGCACCTACGTGATTATTGTTGAGGTTCTCAAAGTTATAGTGGCCCTCGCCCAGGTTACGGTAGTGCCACTGGCTGGCAAAGCCTGGGTCATTAGGCTCACCATTGGCTGCTGAGCGGGTAGACTTCTGCTGAAGTGCCTTATCGCTGAGATAGATGCGCTTGCTGTCGGTATTGTAAGCACGCTTGATGCGGCCGTTGGTCTGAACCTTTGAGATTTCGCCCAACTGCTTCAGGCGCTCGGCAGCCGCCTTCAGGTCGGTTCCCTTATTAAACTTCACCGTATACCAGAGGTGGAGTCCCGCCTCGCGGGTTCTTGCCTCAGTATTTGCATCTACTGGGAACACACGCTCGAAGCTGTAGCTTCCCAGGATGTCGAGCACCTCGTCGGTAGAAGGAATACCCGAACGGGTAGCCTTTCCGGCGCGGGTCTTGCTCAGTTGTGCCTGGTCGAGGATATCGCTCATTTCCGGACTGAACTTAATCAGCAGTTCACCCGCCTCAGCATCTGCAGGGATGGTGATTTCTGAATTGCCGTCAGAAGAGCCGATGGTTGACAGGCTGTCAGAACAGCCCGTCAATGCCAATGCGACCATTGCTATATAGAAAAACTTTTTCTTCATTGTTTGCTTCTATATTGTTTTTATGTTTATCTTACTTTTTCTTAGTTCTCCTGTACTTAGCCATCAGCGCAGCTTCATTAATATCGCCTGCTGCCACGTATGTGCGGTAGTAGAGCGGATAAGCTACACCTGGAACCTCCCATTTATTACCAGGGTCGCTGGTTCCGTAGAAGTAATCGAAACTGAAGCTATCCTCTGTCATATTAGAGAAACCAACGGCAGCGCCATCGCTGTTCTTACCCTTAGGCTGCTGGTTGAAGATCATGATAGAAGGAGTCCATTCTACCAGATGTGGATGATAAAGAATCCACTTTGGCACCGCACCAGTCAGGAAGTTAAGGTTGAGCGACAACTGACGGCAGTTTGGCAATACACGTGGCACCTGGTAAGGATAAACATCCTCGTAAACTAAAGAACCATCCTTGTGTTTGCAGGTTACAGGATTACCCTTGCCTGAGAGCAACCACTTGCAGGTATCGCCTACCAGCTTGTCGAGATAATCTTTCTTGTTGGTAGAGAAGTCAGACTTGCTGTATCGGGTAGCCTTGCCGGCAGCCTCCAAAGCTGCATCCATTTCATCATCGGTAGGAAGTTCACCCTCCAGGAAGCAGTAAGACAACTCGAGTGTATTCAACTTATCCCATGTCAGGAGCTTGAGAAGCGCCTGGCGGTCTGCGGATCCGGCATTTACCTTTCCATACAGTCCGATAGGATAGTTATTATAAACATAGACGCCTGATGCGTTCTTTTCTCCCAGCGAAGCGATGTTGGTGACAACATCCGTACGGCGCTGTGCATAGAGAATGAGGTTACGCAACTTAGGGAAGTTCTTCTCGTTGACGATATTGGTGATATCCGACAACTTGTTGAAGTTGTTACTTACCAGATTGAGCGTTTCAAGGCTGCTACCCAGTTTAGCAAAGTCAGCAGGTAACTGAGTCAGACCGTAAGCCTGAACGGTAAGATTCTTCAGATACTTCAGCGAGCAGATTTCATCACCGAGCTTCACCTCACGAATCTGGTTGTTCTCGTTGGCAGCAACAGAGAATGACTCCAGGAACTTGAGATTGCCCACTTCCTTAGGAAGAGTTTCACCACTCTTGAGGTTGAACATACTGAACTTGACAGAACGTACACGTCCTAAAGCCTCAGGATGAGTTTTCACGAAATCATCAGTAGCTTCCCAGAGCGTTACACCGCTCCAGTTGCGCATGTTATCGCTGGAATCGAAGGTAGCAATGCTACCCAGTTTCTGGTTAATCATGATGACAGAAAGAGAGTCACCGGCACGGTTGTCCTCAATCTTTGGTGCTGCCTTCTGACGAACGGTCAGGATGACATCATCTGTAGGTTTGCCATCTGCATCTACCAGCTGGTCTTCATCCTTGACTGGCACGAGATGAACCTTAGCCACACGAACAGCAGGAACCACGTTCATCGCCCAGCGGAACTTGAAGTTCACAGTGCGAGGACGATACTTTCTGTCCAGCACGATACCCAGGTTAGTACCTGTCAGCTTATCTTCATCTTTGCTGTTCAGGAGCCAGTTCTCACGCTCGCTCTCGTTCTCTGCCTTCTCAGCATCGGTCAGATCACCCTCGAAAGAATACTCAATCTTACCAATCTTGCATTCTACGTTGGCAGAAATCAGACTCTCGAAAGCACGTTTATCGTAAGAATCAGAGTTCTCTATTTCTACCACAGGATCCTTCAGGAAGATCTGCTTGCCATAACCGAACTGGGTGATGGTAAGCTTGCGACTCTGTCCGTTGGCACCCTGGAAACTGAGTTCTGTGCTGCGGAGCGTGTTGGAAAGAGTAGAATCCACCTTGATGGTACCCTCAACAGAACCCACGCCGTTGGCAGGCGAAAGCATCAGCCAAGGCTCAGAGGTATTTGCCACCCAGTCTTGCGAAGCAGCGATGGCAATCTGCTCTGTTCCTCCCTCCGGACCTATAGCTATCTCCTCCTTATCGAGAGCCAGTCCTCCTGGGATTTCGACATCATCCTTATCGCTGCAGGCTGTGAAAAGCCCGGCAGCGAGAACGATACCTAATGTCAGTTTATTCATATATTTCATATTACTACTTTCTTATAGGGTTTAATTTTCGAGATCCAAAGCATCGCAACCGCGGATGTCCTGATTCTTGTCGTAGAACAGCTTATACATACCTGCCTTGATGTATGGGCAGACGCTGGTTACATCGATAGAGATGTTAGGGTTGTCTGCGATATTCAGGATATAAAGGTGAGAGGTCAGTGTCTCTTCTACCTTACGGATATCGTTGGAACCAATCTGGAACTGGATCAGGCTCGGACAGGTTGTGATTCCTGTAGGCCATGTACGCAGGCAACGCTGGTCGGTATTCTCATCACGCTGGTGGTTGATGGCAAAGGCACGGAGCACGGCACTGTTCAATGGCTGGGTTGGCACCTCGGTGAAGCAGTTGTAGCTCAAGTCCATATTGGTAATGTATGGCAATGTGGTTGAGCGGAAGTCATCTGAGAGGGATGTCAACTTGTTGAATCGGAGGTCGATGACCTGCAGCAGATAAGCCTTCTTGCCCTTGATGGAACCCTTAGGGATGGTACGCATCTGGTTGCCGCTCAAATCGATGGTTGTGATTGGCGAACCGGCAGTAAACAACTCAGAAGGGAACTTCTCTATCTTATTGTTTGACAGACTGACTGAAGCTGCATTGATACCCTTGTAGGTACCATGACTCTTATCTACACCTGTAATCTCGTTGTAAGAGAAGTCTACAGAACCCATCTCGCGAACAGAACTTGCATCGAAGATATTCGGAATCTTCTTCAGTTTGTTATGAGCAAAGGTCAGACTCTCTACATCATCTGTAAAGGCACAGAGATTAGCAGGAATCTCTTCAATCTGGTTGTTGTTCAGATAGAGTGAAGAAAGTGCTACCTCAGAACCGAACGGATGTACCTTCTTGATATTATTGTAAGCCAGGTCGAGCAGACCGAGATTCACCATCTTTTTCAAGTCAGAATACTCAGGGAACTCCTCCAGGTTGTTGTAACTCATATAGAGAATCTGGAGTGTCTTACCGGTCTTCTCGGTAGCCAGACGGGTCCAGTCGCTTCTCAACTGGTTGGCTGAGATACCCTTGCATCGTGCCAGGTTCATCGCCTGCAATTTAGGGAGATTATAGTAGAAGTCTGGAATGCGACTGATCTTCGGACAGTTGTAAAGTTCGATATCGGTCAGGTTTTCCATCTTGTCCCAATCCTCATTCTTAAACTCCTGCGCAAACTTACCGTAAACAGGATCGTCAGGATTGTAGAACTTCGCACAAACCTCATCGGATGTGATAGAAGAGTTACCGATATAGAACTGCTGCAACTTAGTCAGGCGATAGATGGCCTTTGAAATACCGGTGATGCGGTTGGTCAACGTACCGATCTGCGCATCCTTCAGGTTGATGCGGCTGTCCTTCTTGATTCTGTTCTTCGGTGCCACCTTAGGATCAGAGTTGTAGCTTTTTACAATCATCTCCGACATGTTGGCACGTGGGTCATACTTCAGGAACTTATTCTCATAGTCGTGACGCATGCTGCTCTTCTTTGCTGCAGTCAGACTGTTTGCATCATAATCATTGAAGATGTTGGCACCAATCTTCTCATCGTGAGAACCGAGGTTGAGCACCTGGAGTTCTGTCAGCTGTCCGATGGCATCAGGTACGATTCCCTTTGCACCGAAACCGGCGATGATAAGACCGATAACACGGCCGTTGCTGTTGAGCGTTACGCCCGGCTGTTCGCCCCACATATCGAGTTCCTTGTTGAAGTTCCAGTTAGCTCCCTTGAAGGTAGCATCGCCATAGAAGCTCCACTCCTTACCATGGAGAGATTCCCAGATAGCCTTCAAAGCCTCATAGTCCTTGATATACTCCTTTGTCTTGGAAAGGAGGATAGGCACCTGAGCCTTATCATTGAGTTGATTGTCCTCTATAATGAAAGCCTCACCCTTTACAGGCTGGGTCTCATACTTGGTCTTTACCGCACCTGTCTTGCCGTAGGTGGTATATGAGGTAACCTGATAAGTACCGGCAGGCAACCATACGGTAGAATCGCAGTAAGCTGTACCTGTGTCCATATACTTATCGTTCTCATTGTCCGGATTCTGATTCTCCTTGCTTCCCTCCTTATACTTCACCTTCAGCTCAGGGAAAGTATAGGTTTCACGGGTAAAGAGGTTGGTTACGCTGACGTCAACGAGACGGATGTTAGAGAAGAGATACTCAGTACCACCGGCACGGGTCTTCTCCCACTCCTTCACGAGATTGAACTTCACCTTACCGCGCTCCACAGTCTCCACCATGAGGTTCTGTACTTCCAGACCGCCACCTACTACAGTGAATGTTTCGCCGGCGGAAGAAGCCAGCAACTCCTCGTCTACCGCATCATAGAGATAGAAACCGATGACGGTGTAAGTACCCGAAGCGAGTTGCAGTTTTTCACTTCTCAGACCGTACTCAGCATTCTCTGAATTATAAGAATTGAGCACCAGTGTCTGAGAGACAGTTGTACCGTTGTGCTCCATGACCACCTTGATCTTCTTGGCATCATCCAGTTTCTCAAGTTTGTCAAGGGCAGTAGCACGGGTAGCTCTAGAAGAAACCTTCTTGCTGAGCTTGAACTGCACATATCCGTATGTGCCGTCCCAGCCTCCGGTTTCATCATCCGAGCAACTTGTTGCTGCAAAGGTCAGGAGAGAGACCAAGAGCAACAAGAGTGCCTTTGAAAATATTTTCATTCTGTTCATTACTTTCTCTTGCTTCTAAATCCCATATTATTGATAATGACTACTCGCTGGCATACTCTCTGCATGTCGTTGAAACCAGCAAGGATAGGATAAGTGAGCTTATCGGCATTCAAGCCAACATAGATACCCTTATCGTCCTGTCCTACCTCGTAGTTTTTAACATCAACAGGGTTTCCTGTACCGTCGTAAATGACTACGTCTGCTCCAGCTGTAGGATCCCATCCGTCAATCTGAGGATAAATGGCTACATAACCACCAGAAACTGTTGATTCAAATACATCTTTACCAGTATAACTGAAGATGCCCTCAGCATATGACTTAAATTCATCATTGGTTGTCAAGGCACAATCTACATTCATACCCATGCTGGTAACAATAGGAGCAGTAACCTCAGAATCGCCCTTCTTTTCTTCCTTCTGTACAACATCCATCAGGAAGTAACGGTCATAATCGCTCTTCACTGTCATGAAGTCTTCCTCCAGCATTCCGTCGAGTCCATTCTCCAGACTCTCGAATACGCTCTGTGGCAATGCATAGACCAGGAACTCACGGCTTCCGCTGCCTAATGGAGCGACTGTGAGCTTCACATCACCCTTCTCACCCTGCAACTTCACAGCGCCGGATGTTTCCTCGCGCAGACCATCTTCCTTTTTATCGAAGACTACCAGCTGGTAAGCATCACCCAAAGTCTTGAGGGTGAAAGGAACGAAGTTGTAGAAGGTAAAATCGTTGGTATCACCACCAGTCAGGCTAGAACCATTCTGAGTGAACACCTTACCATCGAGAGATACATTCCATACTGCCCACTGTGAAGAGGTTGGATAAGTAACATCCATGGTGCTGGTGGTCATACCATTATAGATAACAGGTATGGTTACAGCAGCCTTGCCATCCTCAGAAGTGAAGGTGATGGTGTAGTTGCCATCCTTAGCGATGGCATACTTAGCACTTACGCCCTGATTCTCCTTGAAGGCAACACCGCCTACAACTTCCTTGTTAGGTGTACCTACCAGGAAGCCGCCTTCCAAGTCTACCCAAGCTGGAGTGTTGGTAACAGCAAAACGGAAGTTTGACTTTACAGTAAACTTGTTGTATACATTGTAACCTACGGTGATACCAGTCTCGGTAATATCTTCGCCAGTCGCATCGTAAACCTTCAGTATATGGTCGGCAGCCGAACGCTTAATCTCAGCGATGGCAACCTTCTGACCACCCATATTCAGGAAGAGCTGAGCCACGCTCATATCATCGCTGGCATCATCAGCAGTAATCTTAACCTTGATGGTCTGCTTGCCTGCAGTACCATTGAGTACGAAGGCGTCTGTTTTCTCGCCCTGCACCAGTTTACACCAGATTTTGTCTGAAGAAAGGCTCCAGCTCTCGTTGGCATCGAAGGTGAAGTCAAACTCAGTGCCAGCAGCACCGCCGAAAGTCTGTACCTGTGGGAATACAGGAGTTACGGCATCGTCATCGCTGGAACAAGCTGTGAACAGAGTCACTGATACCAGCGCCATCAATACGAGCCAATATTTTGAAATCAATGTTTTCATTTTCTTTTTATTCTACGATTAATATCCTTGTTCTTTCAATTTCTCTGCCTCTGCATCGCTGATCCATTCATACATGGTGATGAAGGTTCCTACGTTGCCGTAGGTTGAACCATCCTTGTTGTCAACACTCATGTTGACATACTGCAATACATAGTTCTGGCAGGTGTTATAATAAGAGGTATAGAGAGAAGGCTGGCTGATGCGCAACTTGCCGTCTCCATAGATGGTACCGAACGCCTCACCGGTTTCACCAGCTATCTGGTCGTCCATCTCTACCTTTGGCTCAAGCATGTTCTTGGTGTTGAACTTCAACTTCAGGTTGTAGCCCTTATAGTAAACATCCTTCAGCAGAACGGTATTCTCCTCGCCTTCCACTACCTCAGTCTTGATCAGACGGTTGGTTACGTTGTTCAGATACTTGCTGTAGAAGGTAGATGTTACCATACACCAGCCAGAGAAGTTGTGGATATCGAAAGGACAAGACTTCTGCATTACCACGTGGGCATAGTCCTTATAGAGATCTGTCCAGTTATACTTCTCCGGAATCACCAGTTTCAGGGTGAAGCCGAGCGAATCGGTCTTGCCGATGTTATCATAGATACCCTGAACCTTCACATTTCCTACCATCTCGCCCGCCTTGATTGTAACGGTGTTGTTGAGGATGCGGTAATGCTTACCCTCGATGGCATTGCTCTGCTTGTCTACTACCTCCACGCCGAAGGTGCGGTCGTAGTCAGCTTTTTCGGTTGCTGATACAGGCACATTGAAAACCTCGTTGCTTTCCTGTACAGCATACTGATAGAGCGTATCAGAGAACATGATATGACTTGGACCAGCATAAGTGGTATAATCCTGTGAACAACTCACAAGAGCGATGAGTGCAGCTACGGCTGCCAAACATCCCATCATTATTTTCTTCATGATCGTCTCTTTATTTTATTTGTTACTTTCATTAGGCTGAATCTCAGAACCTGGTGCCTCAAGCTCATGCTGAGGAATTGGCCAGACAAAGAGCGGGTCATCCTTTTCAACCTTCAGACTGCTCTGCACGAAGTTGGCAGCAGGCTGGTCGGCAGCCTTACGCTCAAATCCCTTGTGCCAGCGCTTGAGGTCGTTCAGACGGAAGCCTTCCATATAGAGTTCCTTCACGCGCTCTGCCTCGATTATCTTCATGGCGTTGCTCTCGCTCATCGAGGTGTTACCACCATATGAAGAGTAGCGGGCTGTACGCAAGGTAGAGATGTCCTTACCTGCCTTACTATAGTCCCCCTTCATGGCGTAAGCCTCAGCACGTATCAGATACTGCTCTGACAGACGGAATACCATTGGCTGGTGAACATGCAGGATATTGTTGTTCAGGAATTCTGCATCGCCGAAATACTTGCTCAGCAAAGGCCACTGCAAACCGTGCTCATAACCTGTTACACGGGTTGTGAAGATGGCTGCAGCACGGAGGTCATTGCTGTCGAATGAGTTGATGACCCATGTCTCAGGCACATAGTCCGGACGATAAGTTACATAGTTGTAGTTATCGAAGATGGTACCCAGTGCACCGCCATAGCTGTTCACGGTGAAGCCTACCTTCCAGATAGCCTCACGCGAATCACCATAGGTCCAGATATACTTGTAATCGTTCACCTGGTTTGTATAAGTGTTGGAAGAAGCCTTTTCCAATGTATAATACTTACTGCCGATTACCTTAGATGCATACTTGATGGCATCATCATACTTGTGCATATATAAGGATACGCGCGCACGCAAGGCATGACAGGTATACTCGTTGAAGTAAATCTCGTTGTAGAGACTTCCGGTGAAGTCTTCGTCTACCTTCAGATATTCGGCAGCCTTGTCAAGGTCTCTCAATACGAAATCGTATGATTCCTTCAGACTGGCTCTCTTCTGTGGCTCATTGCCGTAATAGTGCTCTGTAAGTACAACGCCGAGTTCCTTCTCTGCCTGCTCATCGCTATCGTAAGCCTTGCAGAAACACTTGATCAACTCTGAATAAGCCAGGGCACGGGCAAAGTAAGCCTCGCCCTCACACTGCTCCAACTTGTCGAGTTCCTTATCACTGTTGGTGTTTGCCTTCACCTTATCTACATTATCGAGCAGGAAGTTGGCATTGTTGATAACACCATAAAGATCGGCATATACCGCCTCGATGTCGGTGTTGGTAGCCTTGATATCTTTCCAACGGTAGATATCGCCATAGGCATTAGAGTAGCCCTTCACGCAGTACACGAAGTCTGCCTGCAGATCTGGCAGGATTGTCAGATTGCCCGAATAGAGGGCGCTGCTCTTGAAACTGTCGTAGATACCGTACACCAGCTTGTCCATGTCGCCCACCGTGTTGATAGCCTGGTCCATGCGGATAGAATCCTCAGGATACTTATCAAGACAGGAAGACATCGAGAGGGCTAGGATTCCCGACAGGATGTATGTCTTTATATTTTTGATATTCATTTTTTTCTCCTTTCTTGGTTAGAATTGCAATTCAACACCCAGAGTAAACTGGCGTGATGCCGGATACTGTGCCTGGTAAATATTGGATGAAACCTCAGGATCCAGACCGTTGAAACTGGTTACGGTGAAGAGGTTCTGTGCCTGACCGTAGATTCTGACCATAGAGAAGAAGTTGGTCTTGCGCAACAGACTCTGTGGCAATGAATAGGACAGACTGAGATTCTTCAGACGGAGGAACGATGCATTCTCCAGGAAGCGGTCGTCGAGCTGGGTTACCTCACCCCAACGTGGGATGTCGGTAATATCGCCCGGCTGCTTCCAACGGTCGTACAACAGACGGTTTGACTGGTTGTAAGCAGTTCCGAAGGTTACACCACTCTCCTCGAAGAAGCGGTCATTGTTGATGACGTAGCGTGTACCAATCCAGCTGAACTGGGCAGAAAGCTGCAAGCCTTTCCAACGGAAGCTTGTACCGAAACCACCCATCCAAGGTGCATCATAGGTCTTGCCTGTCATCACCTTGTCGCTCTCACGGAACTCGTTGGTTACGTTACCGTCCTTATCATACCAGAGCTGTTCACCATTTGCTGGGTTCACACCGGCATAACGGTTCAGGAAAAACTCGCTTACAGAGTGACCTACCACATACTTCAAACCGGTGGTTGAGTTTACATACTCGGTTACACCATTATAAAGTTCCTTCAGGCGGTTCTGGTTGTAAGATACGTTGGCGCTTACATTCCAGGTAAAGTCACGGGTGCGGATTACATCGCCGTCAGCGCTCAACTCGATACCCTTGTTAGCCATCACACCTACGTTCTTCCAGCGATAGCCCTCGCCGGTAACGGTATAAGACTCAGGAACGCGCATCAGCATATTGGAAGTACGCTTGTAGTAAGCCTCGAAGCTGAAGTTGATTCTATCGAGGAAGCCCAAGCGGAGGGCGAAGTTGTTTGCCCATGTTGACTCCCAACCCAATTCCTCGTTACCACTCTGTGATGGATAGAAACCGGCAGTATCATCGTAGTTGGCACCACCAGAAACCAAAGCCAGGTGATAATAGTTTGGAATCTCAGAGTTACCCGATGTACCTGTACTTACGGCAAGCTGAGCAGAGCTGAGCCACTTTACATCCTTCAGCCAATCGGTAGATTTCACATTGTACATGAAACCGAGTGACCAGAAGGTACCCCAGCGATGATCCTTACCGAAACGTGAAGAAGCATCGGTACGCAGAGAGAAGTCGGCATAGTAAAGCTCTTTGTAGTTGTACTCGCCACGCATGAAGAACGACAAGTAAGAGTAATCAGAAGATGAATCTGCCCAACGGCTGGCACGTGTACCAGAAGATACGTTGGTCAGGAGATCACTGGTCTGACCCTTGGAATATACCTGGAATCCCTCTGAGTGGAAATTGACAGCCTCCTGACCCAGCATCACGTTGAACGAATGGATATCGTTCAGGGTGAAACGGTAGTTAGCCGTAGTGGTCTCTGTCAGGTTGATGGCATCGCTGCTCTGGCGTGCCGCAGTACCCTGTCCGTTATTTGAAGAGAGACTTGGGAACGACTGGAGGAACGCTGTAGAATGGGTGAAATCGGCACCGAACTGAGTACGGATAGTCAGATTCTCTATCGGATAGATTTCAGCATACATGGTAGAGAGCACCTTATATTTCTTGTTCTTGATAGGATTCAAGCCCATGTAAACGATAGGGTTCTCGCTGGTTCCAGCCCAGTTGCCTGCTGAAAGTGAAGCCAGACTGCCATCCTTTGCGTATGGATTCCAGTAAGGCAGCATGAATCGGCATGCTGAGATAGGAGTAACGGTAGTATAGCTACCGTCATCAGCCTGCTGAGCCTCCTCATAGGCAGCCATGGTGTTGGTACCTACCTTCAACCACTTGCTAGCCTTTACATCAGCATTGGTGCGGATGTTGTAACGGCGGAAGGTTGAATTCTGTGCGATACCGTCCTGGTCGTAGAAACCACCAGAAACATAGTAGTTCAAGCGGTCGGTAGCACGGTTGATAGAGAGTTCGTAGCTCTGCAGCGGAGCGCGGTCGTTGAACACCTCGTCCAGCCAGTTTACGTTTACTCTTGAAAGGAGATTGTAATCCTTACCTGTATCCAGACCTACTTCTTTCTCAAACTGGATACGCTCATCGGTATTCATCATTTTCCAGTTGGTCTGTGCCAACTCAGAGAAACCATACTGTGCACGGAGCGTAATCTTCGCCTTGTCCATCGCCAAGCCTCGCTTGGAAGTGATGACAACCACACCATTGGCAGCACGTGCACCATAGATTGAGGTAGAAGAGGCATCCTTCAATACAGAGATACTTTCGATGTCGTTAGGACTCAAGGTATTGAAATCAGAACTTGAGATTGGCACGCCGTCGAGGATAAAGAGTGGCGACTTGCCGGAGTTGATAGAGTTGGTACCACGGATCTGGAAGGTAGCCGCCTTGCTAGGTTCACCTGAAGAAGAGATGACCTGCAAACCAGTACTCTGTCCCTGCAAAGCTTGGTCGAAGCTTGCCGCTGGCACATTTTCTATCTTTTCAGACTTTACGGCAGACACGGAACCCGCAATGGTTCCCTTCTTTCTCACGCCATACGCCACCACAACCACTTCGTCCATCATCTTGGAATCCGAAGCAAGGGTGATGTTGAGCGTATTTGTCTGCGCTTTCACAACGTGCTTCTGCGTAACGCAACCCACATAAGAGTAGGCAAGCGTAGCCTTCGAAGCACCCTTAATTTCGATGGTATAGTTACCGTCAATATCGGTCACTACGCCATTTGATGTTCCCTCTTGCATAATGGTCACACCAATCATCGGTTCGTTGTCTTCAGCAGACACGACTGTACCCTTGACGCTGAAACTCTGCGCCAAGACCGATTGGATAGACAACAATACAAGTGAGACAAGTAAAAGAGTTAATCTTCTCATCCTTGTTTGTTTCAAGTTTACTAATTAATAATTATTATTTTTTTCTCATTTTTTTCTCGTTTGGTAAAAGCCGAAAGCACTCAGGGCGACACTTCGCCCCTCCATTTATACATTCTTTCACTAATATGCACGCATGGAAATACCTATTTAACTTAAATCGGTGCAAAATTACGAATATTTTCTTATTTGCCCAAGATAATCGCTTAAAATTTAAATGTTTGATATGAAATATCTATGTTTTTTAGCATATATGTTCATAAATTTAGTTAATTGTCGATTTTTTGTCACACCCGATTACAGTTTGCAAAAACAAGTTCAATACACTCTTTTTTTGTTTCTATGCAGCCGTTTTCATAAAGCTAAAATTACGTCCCGACGTAGCTTGTACTACGTCCGGACGTATCTTTTGCTGCGTCGGGACGTAGCAAATGCTACATCGGGACGCATTTTTTACTGCATCGGAACGTATTTTCTTCCTTTGTTGCCAAGTAAAAATGTGGCATTAAGTTAGAGACTGAAGTTTCGCATGTGGTTCAAGTACGGGCTGAAGGC
>ULRS01020838.1_pt1 | contig 17025 bp, 12 predicted proteins | sample 1955671 | NCBI WGS metagenome assembly ULRS01 (sample SAMEA4835689, study PRJEB28245) | human gut metagenome | biome: gut microbiome; material: fecal sample | place: Denmark | collected 2008
AGTAAAAGAGAGGAAACTAGGACAACTCGCCAATGAACCCTCAGAAAATATGTTTCTGTCCCTCGCTTGTAACGGAGTAAGACTTTATAAGGAACTTATTTTTTTGAAAAGGGGTAATACTCATGAAAACAAAAGTATTAGCAGCTCTCGCAGCAACTATGGCTGTTGGCGCAACGTGCGCTTTCGCAGCTAACCCGTTCGTCGACGTACCGTCTGACAGCTGGGCTTACAAATCCGTCGTAGAATTGGCTGACGCCGGCATCATCCAGGGCGTTGACGGCCAGTACTTCCAGGGCAACCGTAACATCACTCGTTACGAAGCTGCTGAAATGGTCGCCAAAGCTATGGCTCACATGGACAAAGCTTCTGTCGAACAGCGCGCCCTTATCAACAAACTCGCTGACGAATATGCTGACGAACTCAACAACCTCGGCGTTCGCGTAAGCGCTTTGGAAAACCGCGTCGGCAACGTCAAACTCACCGGTGACGCTCGTATCCGCTACATCCACCAGAGCGAAGGCGACAAAGTAACGAATGAAAAGATTAACTCTACGTATGCTAAAAAAGCCAATGATGAAAAAGTTGTCAACGGTGCTACCAAGAACGATAGCTCTTGGTCCTACCGTGTCCGCGTCCGTGCCAATGCTCAGGTCAATGACCGCACGAAAGTAACCTACGGTATTAGCACCAATAGCATCAGTTTTGCTGATAATAGCACGGCTAGCAATAGCGACGATAACAATATTTACACGGACTTGGCTAACGTCGATTACAACTTCGGCGGCAACAACTGGGACCTCCTCGTAGGCCGCTATGAATACGACATGGGCAATGGTCACGGCTATGGCTTCCTCTATGGCGATACCTTTGACGGTGCTCAGTTGCAGTATCACAACGACAAATTTGCTGCCACCGCTGGTTATGGTAAATTTAAAGAAGGCTCGATGGCTACGGATACCGATGGTGTCAAGACCGGCTACGGTGAATTAGATGGCTTCTTCGGCGGTGGCCGTGCAGCTGGTTCGGCAGTTGGTGTTTACTACAACGATTATACTGTTGCTGGTGGCAATAATCGTACAGGTAGCTTTGATTTTGATGATTCTTGGGGCGCTTATGCTAGTGCTAATTTCGGTAAATGGAATGCCCTGGCCAACTACGAAAAATACAATAGCACAGATAGCAAAGACAACGACCCGGAAGTCTGGGTTGGCCGCTTGACCTACGGTGCTGCTAACTTTGCTACGCCGAAATCCTGGGACGCTTGGGTTGAATACCTCAATGCTGACCAGGGCTTTGCTGATGCAAATGGCAACTTTGTTGGATCAACCTATGGCTGGAGAGAAGGCAGCCTCTTGAACAACGTTAAATCTTGGGGCGTCGGCGTTGACTACACCTTCGCTAAGAACGCTCAGTTCCAGGTCATGCAGTCCTTCGCAACCAGCGCCAAAGATGGCAATGCTGATCCGGGCGAAGAAACACGTGCTCAGTTCGTATTCGTATTCTAATCCTTCCTTTTGCAGGAAGATTACAAAAAGACCACTCAGAAATGGGTGGTCTTTTTTTGCACAAAAATGGAAAAGACGCAGGTAGCCGCATAAACACATACGGCCCGTGGCCGTATTCGTAGGGGCTCGCACGTGGCGAGCCCGCTAGAGAGAATTAGCCATAGCCTATTCTAGTATAATGGTGAGCTTTTAAGAGCCACGAATCACGAGCTACCACGGCTTTTTCCTCGGATTCAGATGCGGCGTTCCGCCGCGACAGACTCATGATGGTATTACGACCGCGTGTCACTGGTCATAAATTCCGGCTGTACCCAGGATTCACGGCGGTACGCCTTTCAGGCGTCCCCTACGGTATCGCATACAGGCGATGGAAAAGGACACGGCCACAGGTAAAAATGCACGGCCATCGGCCTTGTGCGTAGGGGATGCCCAGAGGGCGTCCCGCTGTGAGATTTGCCCACAGCCCATTCTGGTATAATGGCGGGCTTTTACGAGCTACGAACCACGAGCCACGATTTTTTCCACAAGCCGAGGGTTACTCGAGGCGATGTTGTTAGTTTGAATCTGTTGCCGCAAAGCGGCATCTGAGTCCGAGACGACCTGCGACCGGCCTGGCCGTCAGGACCAAAATAAAAAAATTTCAAATTTTTTTGTTTTTTTAGAAGGAATTTGCATCTCCGTGTTGAATACTATACATATAAGGGAAGAGACCACAAGGAATGAAAGCCATACATTTCTTAGACAGGATCTCCCCACGAAAGGAAGGGATGTTTTATGGCAACCATCGTTAGAGGTAAAAATTTAGAAATTACACCGGCTCTGAAAGATCACGTTGAAAAACAGGAAAAGAAAGTCACGAAATACTTTGATAACGAAGTCAATGTCCAGGCCCTGCTTTCTGTAGAAAAAGATCGGAAAATCGCTGAAATCACGTTGAAAGTGGACGGCGTCGTCCTCCGCGGCGTTGAAGCCAACGATGATATGTATGCTGCTATCGATTTAGTCTATGATAAACTGGTACGCCAGATTCATAAATATAAAACGAAAATCGCCCGCCGCATGAAGAAAGGCGCTTTCAATGACGCTCTCGTCGAAGGCCCGGCTGTTCCGGAAGAAAACTTCGAAGTTGCCCGCGTCAAGAAATTCGCGGCTCGTCCGATGGATGTGGAAGAAGCTATTTTGCAGATGAACCTCGTAGGCCATGATTTCTTCGTATTCCTCAATTCCAAGACCGACACGATCAACGTCGTCTACAAACGGAAACACGGCAAATACGGCTTGATTGAACCGGAATATTAAGAGCCGTTCATCGTTGAATGAATAAAAGAGGCTGTCGCTTTTGCGACAGCCTCTTTTGTGGTTCGTGGGTCGTTTGGCGTGGTTCGAAGCAGAACGCTCGCTGACGCATCGCTTCATGAAGAACCCCTCCGCCCCTTTGGGGCATCTCCCCTTCGCAGGAGAGGCTTTGAATGGCTCCCCTGCGAAGGGGAGCTGTCAGCGAAGCTGACTGAGGGGGTCTTCCAGTGATGCATCAGCGAGCTGCGCGAATCCTGTGGATCGCCTTATTCTGCATTTGTATGCCTTTTCGAATCACGAACCACGGCAAACGAACCACGGAGGAACGGCACGTTCCTCATTCCTCTTCGTTATGCAGGACGCTGATTTTAGGCGTGTGGTGGATGGCTTGTTCAAATTCGTCCTGGATTTCCTGGCTCGGTTCGCCGTCGAGTTTGCTGACGATGTAGATGGCGATGAGCGAGAAGAGGAAGCCCGGTACGATTTCGTAGAGGCCGAACCAGGCGAATTGTTTCCAGATGAGGACGGTCAGGCCGCCGACGATGATGCCGGCCAGGGCGCCATTCTTGGTCATGCGTTTCCAGTACAAGGACAGGAGGATGGTCGGGCCGAAGGCGGCACCGAAGCCGGCCCAGGCGTAAGATACCATGGTCAGGATGTAGCTGTTCGGGTTGAGGGCCAGGACGATGGCGCAGGCGGCGACGACGAGGACGGTCAGGCGGCTGACGTATATGAGTTCTTTTTCACTGGCATTCTTGCGGATGAAGGTGTGATAAAAATCCTTGGAGATAGCCGATGCCGTGACCAGGAGCTGCGATGAGGCGGTACTCATGATGGCGGCCAGGACGGCGGACAAGATGAGGCCCGATGCGAACGGCGGGAAGAGCTGGCGGCTCATGACCAGGAAGACTTTTTCCGAGTCCGCGCCGGCTAAGGGCGTCGGGACGACGACTTTGCCGACCAGGCCGACCAGGACGGCAGCGGCCAGGGAGATGACGACCCAGGTCATGGCGATGTGTTTCGATTTCTTCAGTTCCGTCGGGTCACCGATGGCCATGAAGCGGACCAGGATATGAGGCTGGCCGAAATAGCCGACGCCCCAGGCCAGGGCGGAAATGATGCCGATGATGCCTGTCGTCGTCGTGTCCGGTGCCATTTCCAGGAGGTTCGGTGCCGTCGCAGCTAATCGGGTCATGACGGCGTCGCAGCCGCCGAAGGCGATCATGCCGACGACGGGGACCAGGACGATGGCCAGGAACATCATGCAGCCCTGGATGAAGTCGGTCCAGCAGACGGCCATGAAGCCGCCCAGGAAGGTGTAGATGACGACGACGCCGGCGCTGAGCAGGAGGGCCGAGAAGTAGTCCATGCCGAAGACCGATTCAAAGAGTTTGCCGCCGGAGACGAAACCGGACGACGTGTATATAAGGAAGAATATGAGGATAAAGATGGCAGAGATGATGCGGATGATATTTTTGTCATCGTGGAAGCGGTTTTTCAAGTAGTCCGGCATGGTCAGGCTATTGTTAGCAACTTCCGTATAGTTGCGCAGACGCTGGGAGACGAACTGCCAGTTGAGGTACGTGCCGATGGCGATGCCAATGGCAATCCAGGCAGCTGAGATGCCTGTCGAATAAGCGAAACCCGGGACGCCCATGAGCATCCAGCCGCTCATGTCTGACGCTTCAGCGCTCATGGAAGTGATCCAAGGCCCCAGGCTGCGTCCGCCGAGGATATAGTCACTCAGCCGTTGCTGGGACCGGGAATAATAGACGCCGATTGCCAGCATGACCAGAAGGTACAAGGCAAAGGCCGTCAATATGGAAACATCATATTGCATCATAATCATAAAACCCCTTTCACGCGGTATATAAATAATAAAACTATTTTAGCATATTCATGCGTTGTTGTATATGGGAAATAGGTATTGCATTGTGAGTCGTAGTCGGGGTATAATGTATAATTGATATAATATCACAGAGTAGAGTGCAAATTGTGTAAATTGGAGGTCTCGGATAGGTGTTTAATAAACTGATACAAAGACTGCTCGGGAATAATACCGAGCATGAATTAAAGAAGATGTGGCCTATTGTCCGCCGCATCAACGACCTGGAACCGAAATTGGCAGGCCTGAGCGATGCATCGCTGCAGGAAAAGACCTTCGAGTTCAAGAATCGCCTGGCCAACGGAGAAACGTTGGACGACATTCTGCCCGAAGCTTTTGCCGTCGTCCGTGAAGCGTCGCGCCGTGTAACGGGCATGCGACATTTCGACGTCCAGCTCCTGGGGGGCATCGTCCTCCACCGCGGGGATATCGCCGAAATGCGTACTGGTGAAGGGAAGACCCTGGTTGCGACTTTGCCGGTATACCTCAATGCCCTGACGGGCAAGGGCGTCCACGTCGTCACGGTCAACGACTACCTGGCTACCCGCGACAGCGAAGATATGGGCCGCATCTATAAGTTCCTCGGCCTGTCTGTCGGCCTCATCGTCCACGACCTCACGTATGACCAGCGCCGCCGGGCGTACAACGCTGACGTCACGTATGGGACGAACAACGAATTTGGGTTCGACTACCTGCGCGACAACATGGTCATCAGTGAAGACCAGATGGTACAGCGGCCGCTCAACTACTGTATCGTCGACGAAGTGGACTCGATCCTCATCGACGAAGCGCGGACGCCGCTCATCATTTCCGGCCCTGGTGAAAAATCGACGGACCTCTATTATACGCTGGCAGGCATCGTCAAGACCTTCACCAAGGACGACTACACGATGGACGAAAAGCAGAAGACCATTGCGCCGACCGATTCGGGCGTTGCCAAAGTCGAAAAGATGCTGGGCATCAGCAACATGTTCGACAACGAACACCTCGACTTGAACCACCTGGTCATCCAGGCCCTGCGGGCGCGCTTCATGATGCACCGCGACAAGGATTACGTCGTCAAGAACGGTGAAATCGTCATCGTCGACGAATTTACCGGACGCCTCATGTTCGGCCGCCGTTACAGCGATGGTCTCCATCAGTCCATTGAAGCCAAGGAAAACGTCAAGGTCCAGGGCGAAAGCAAGACCTTGGCTACGATTACCTTCCAGAACTACTTCCGTATGTACGAGAAACTGGCCGGCATGACTGGTACGGCTAAGACGGAAGAAGACGAATTTAACAAGATCTACAAGCTCGACGTCTACGTCATCCCGACCAATAAGCCGGCTATCCGTAAGGATTTGCCGGACGTCATCTACAAGACGAAGAACGCCAAGTACCGCGCCGTTGTCCGGGAAGTCAAGAAGCGCCACGCTACGGGCCAGCCGATCCTGGTCGGTACGACGTCCATCAACCAGTCGGAAATCCTCAGCCAGCTCCTGGATAAGGAAAACATCGTCCACAACGTGCTCAACGCCAAATACCATGAAAAAGAAGCGGAAATCATCAAGAACGCCGGTCAGAAGGGCATGGTCACCATTGCCACCAACATGGCTGGCCGCGGCACGGATATCAAGCTCGGGCCGGGCGTCGCCGAACTGGGCGGCCTGATGATCATCGGTACGGAACGCCATGAAAGCCGCCGTATCGACAACCAGCTGCGCGGCCGTGCCGGCCGTCAGGGCGACCCCGGTACGACGCAGTTCTTCCTGTCCCTGGAAGACGACCTCATGCGTATCTTCGGCTCGGACAATATTTCCAAGTTCATGGATAAGCTGGGCATGGATGAAGACGAACCGATTACGGCCAAGATGATCACCCGGTCCATTGAAAAGGCCCAGAAGAAAGTCGAAAGCCACAACTTTGAAATCCGTAAGTACGTCCTGGAATATGACGATGTCATGAACCAGCAGCGTGAAGTCCTCTACGGCCAGCGCCGCCAGGTCCTGACAGCCGATTCCCTGCGCGATACCATCATGGGCATGGTCGACGATATCATCCACGATGGCCTGGATAAATACGCTGACGAAAAGCTCTATCCGGAAGAATGGGATTTCGCCGGCCTCCTGGCTCAGATGCAGCAGTACTTCGTGCCTAAGAACGCGACGACTGTAGAAGAACTGGAAAACCTGAGCCGTGTGGAAGTCCAGGATAAATTGAAGCAGATTGCCGTCGACCTCTACGACGAACGCCTCAAGGAAATCGGCGAAACGACTATGAAGGAACTGGAAAAGGCCATCATGCTCCGCGTCGTCGACAGCAAGTGGATGGACCACCTCGACGCCATGGACGCCCTCAAAGAAGGCATCAACCTGCGCGCGTATGGCCAGAAGAACCCGCTCGTCGAATACAAATTCGAAGCCTATGAAATGTTCGAAGAAATGATCGACTCCATCAAGCGGACTGTCGTCACCTTCCTCTACCATATCCAGGTCACGTACAGCAAGCCCGTACCGCAGGCAGAAGATCATCTCCAAGGGGCTCATGAAGTCCATGAAGAAAGCAAACCCGTCAGCGCCGAAGACATCAAGCGCGATGAAGAGAGAGAAAAGCAGTAAAAGGCAGCCGTAGGGGCGCCCATGTGGGGCGCCCGCGCGAATCCTGTGCATAACCTATTACATTTATTTTTTAGAAGAGTGGTGATACTTGTGTTACTAGATGAAATGAGAAAACCTCTGGAAGACCTGAAACATAGAATACAAGAAATCGGGGATTCACTTTAACTTACCTCGGAAAAAAGAACGTATCATGGATTTAGACATGCAGATGAGTGACCCGGCCTTCTGGAATGACCCGGATAAGGCCAAGAAGATTTCCCAGGAAGCGACGCTTCTCAAGACGGAAGTCGAAGGTCACGAAGAACTCGTCCGCAAAGCTGACGACCTCAGCGAGTATTTGGAAATGGCCATGGAAGACGGCGATGCTTCCTTTGCCGAAGATATTGAAAAGCAGTACCACGACCTGCTTAAGGATATCGAGAAGCGGGAAGTGCGGCTCCTCTTGTCCGGCGAATACGACAAGTGCAACGCCCTCATTACCTTCCACGCCGGTGCCGGCGGTACGGAAGCCCAGGACTGGGCGCAGATGCTCATCCGCATGTATACCCGCTGGGCCGAACGCAATGGCTATAAACTGACTATCCTGGATATGCAGCCCGGCGATGAAGCGGGCATCAAGAGCGCGGCTTTCCGCGTCGAAGGGGAATACGCCTATGGCTATTTGAAATCGGAAAAAGGCGTCCATCGCCTGGTCCGCATTTCGCCTTTTGATGCTGCAGCCCGGCGCCACACGTCCTTTACGGCTGTCGATGTCATGCCGGAACTGCCGGATGATGTCGATGTCGAAATCAACATGGACGACGTCCGCGTCGATTACTTCCGCGCCTCCGGTGCCGGCGGCCAGCACGTCAACAAGACGAGTTCTGCTGTCCGCATGACCCACATGCCGACGGGCATCGTCGTCCAGTGCCAGAATGAACGGTCGCAGCTGCAGAATAAGGAAATGTGCTTGAAATACCTGCGGGCCAAACTCTTTGAACTGGAACAGGAAAAGCAGGAAAAACTGAAAGCCGAAATCGGCGGCGTCCACCAGGCTATCGAATGGGGGAGCCAGATCCGTTCCTATGTGTTCCACCCGTACAATTTGGTCAAGGACCATCGGACCAATGTCGAAACGGGCAATATCCAGGCTGTCATGGACGGCGACCTGGACATCTTCATCGAAGGCTATTTGCAGCAGGAGAAAGAAAAGAAGTTAGCAAAGCAGGAGCTCTAAATGAAAAAATGGATGATTTTCTTTGTCATCGTCGCAGCCTTCTTGGTCGGTGCCAATTCCTATGCACCGCAGCTGGCCGAAGTCGGCCTTTGCCAAGCCTTGTCGGCGACGCTCAATCTGCACAGCGATGATGTCCGCGTCCAGGCGTCGCCGGGAGCCAAAATCTTCCTCGGCGACATCGACGCCATTACCGTCCATGCCACCAACTTCCAAGCTGGCGATTTGACCTTCGCCCACTTCGACTGCAATCTCTACGGCGTCCACTTCAAGCCGCTCCTGGCCCTGGCCGATCAGGAAGTACGGGTCACGCGGGCAGAGAGCGGGGAAATGACGGCGTCCATCCGCAGCGAGGAGCTGGAAAAATTCCTCGTGAAAAAAGTCGAAGGCTTGAAGGACCCGCAAGTCTCTTTTGAAGACGATGCTGTCCGCGTCCAGGGGCGGGTGAAACTGGGCGGCCTCGTGTCGGCCCAGGCCGACGTCCGCGGTCATTTTGGCATGAAAGGGTCGAAGCTCATGTTCATCCCGTCGTCAGTGACGGTGGAAGGCATGGGCATGCAGATCAGCACGACGCAGATGGCGAGTGCTGATATTTACGACTTTGCCGGCTTTCCCCTGGGAATCCAGCCGGACAGCGTAACCATGCGCGACGGCCTCCTGACCATCCATGGCCAGGTGAGCAACTCATAGATAAGGTGAAAAGAATGAGAAATATGAATAAACGCAGTATGCTGGCGATGATACTGGCCGTCTTCATCGGCCTCGTCTGTGCGCTGGTCATGTGCGTACAGCGCAATGCCATAGAAGACAAGTCGATGACGATAGAACAGGCTATGGATTACGATGCTATCGTCGTCATGGCCCGGAACGACGGCTACGACCTCGACACGGCTCTCCAGATGTGCCGCGATGCCGGCGTGACGAGCTTTACTATTTACGATGCAACCCTCAACAAACTGACTCAGCGCGGCGAACTGTCGCTGGTGACGAAACTCGGCGCCGATCTCTATTATCCCCAGTTCGGCCTGACGGACAAGTCTTATGACTACTACCTCATTGGCAAGCCCCAGAGCCAGAAGGACTTGTATTTCGATGAAGTCGTATCGGACCTCAAGGCCCGCTTGGGCGATGACAAGGTGAAGATCATGTCCAACGGCCAGTACCGCATGGCCGGCATCAAAGGCGTCATGCCTGGCCTGGGCGACGTCAACCTTGGCATCCTCAGTGCTGATGCCAGGACCATTACGGACCACGGGTTCCACGTCATCCTGCGTCCGACGAACTACAGCAATCCGACGAAAGAACAGGTCGCCCATTTCTTCGACCGCGCCGATAAGATACAGAACGTATCGGGCATCATGTTCGTCGGCAAGGAAGTCCTGGGCTATACGCCGGTCAATGCCGAACGCAAGACCATGCTGGACTATACGGCAGACAACCTGAATGACCGGGATATTCCCTTTTATATGATCGAATCGGTCAACCAGCTCCAGTATAACCAGCAGGACGGCATGTACGACCTGGCCGGCCTGGTCCATTACCGCACGGCCCGCGTCTATGCCATGGCCAAGGAAGAATTGGAAAAGATTACGCCTGAAGAAGCGGCCATGCGCTACTATATCAGCGACTTGGAACGCAATGCCCGGGTCAATCTCTATCCACTCTATAAGAAGCCCCTCCACGGTATGAACCTGACTCAGACTAACTTGTCCTATGTCAAGATGGTTTCGCAGAAACTGACGGACCGCGGCTATACCTTGGGCAAGGCGTCCATCATGCCGCCGTATTATCCGAACCGCCTGCTCCTGGCCATTACGGCAGCGGCAGCAGCCTGCGGCTTCGTCTTTGTCCTCAACTTGCTCATTCCCCTGTCGGACCGCAAGAACTATATCCTCATGGCCATCGGCATCGTCTGCGCCGTCATCGGCGCTGTCGTCGCCAAAGGGGCCCTGTTCCTTCAGGTCTGGGCTATCGGCTGTGCTACGGCTGCGCCGACAGCGGCCATCCTCCTGGCCCTGGACCACTGGAAGAAAAAGAAAATCACCAGGAAGCTCGGCTATGGCCGGGTCGTCCGCGACGGTACGATCGGCTTGTTCTTTGCCGTCGCCGTCGCCATGATCGGCGGTCTCTATATCGCCGCCATGCTGGGCAATATCCGCTTCTTCATGGAATTTGACTTCTACCGCGGCGTCAAGCTGACCTTCGTCCTGCCGCTGCTCCTGGTTGCCATCGGCTATCTGCGCCGTTTCCCGCTCATGGGACAGACCATCGCCTCGCCGGAAGACCTCAAAGTCTTAGTCAAGGATTTCCTCAACATTCCCATCAAGATGGGGACTATCCTCATCCTGGCCGTCCTGGCCCTGGCGGGTGTCATCTTCGTCGGCCGCAGCGGTCACACGGCCGGCGTCCCCGTACCGGGCGTGGAAGTGGCCATGCGCCGTTTCCTGGAAAATGTCCTCTATGCCCGTCCGCGGGAAAAGGAATTTCTCATCGGCCATCCGGCTTTCTACCTCATGGTCGCTGCCCTGTACCGTAAATGGCCGCAGCTGCTGCACTTCTTCCTGGTCATCGCCGCTGCCATCGGCGTCGGCTCCATGGTCGAAACCTTCGCCCATATCCGGACGCCCTTCCTCATGTCCTTCATCCGCGGCATCAACGGCTGGGTGACGGGCATGGTCGTCGGCATCGGATTGATCATTGCCATTGCCATCGTCAGCTATGTGACGACGTGGCTGGGAAAGCAGGTGGCCCATCGTGACTAGAGTCGTCATTTCCGGCTATTACGGCTTTGCCAATGCCGGCGACGAAGCTATGCTGGCTGCCATTGTCGGCTCCCTGAAAGACATCATTCCCGACGTATCCATTACGGTCATCACCGGCAACTGCCGCATGACCCGGGAAAACCATAACGTACAGGCTGTACACCGCCTGAACTTCTTCGCTATCGCAGCGGCTATTCGCCGCTGTGATATTCTTATAAGCGGCGGTGGCAGCCTCTTGCAGGACGTGACCAGTGCCCGCAGCCTCTATTATTACTTGTGGATCATGAAAATAGCCTTGTTCTTCAAGAAGCCGGTCATGCTCTATGCCCAGGGTATCGGTCCCGTCCGCGGTGCCAAAGCCCGCCGGGCCGTGCGCAAGGTCTTGCAGCGCGTCGCCGTCATCGGCGTCCGCGATGCCGATTCCAAGGTTGAACTGGCTGCCATGGGCGTGACCAAACCACCGGTCCACGTGACGGCCGATGCCGTCTTGTCCATGCATCCCGTCGACAAGAAAATCGGCCTGTACATCCTGAAGAAGCACGGCATCACCGGCATCCGCCGGCGCCTGGGCATTGCCGTCCGCAACTGGCAGGACCACGATGCCTATAAGGAAGCCATCGCCGCTGCGGCCGACGAATTGCAGGAAAAACAGGACGTCCACGTCATCTTTATCCCCATGCAGTACCCGGCCGATGTCGAAGCAGGCCGCGATATTGCCAGCCGCATGAAGACGAAGGCCGTCGTCCTCGACGGCCACTATACGACGGTGGAATTTATGTCTCTCATGGGCTGTATGGATGCGGTCATTGCCAATCGCCTGCACGCCCTCATCTTTTCGGCCATCATGCAGGTGCCGGCGACGGCCGTGTCGTATGACCCGAAAATCGACAGTTTCATCAACCTCATCGGCGATAAGGTCTGCGGTACGACGGAAGACGTCGAGGCGGCAGATATCGTCGCCGACGTGACGAAAAAATTATCTCTCGGCCATTTGGCACCGGAAATCAAGGCACGCCTCAATCACCTGCGGCGCCAGTCCCTGCGCAATGCCTATCTGGCCCTGCGTATCCTGGAAGGGCGCAAGGGCGTCCGCAAGCGCCTGCAACAGCATCGGAGGTCTTTATGATTGAATTAAAGAACGTATCCAAGGTCTATGACAATGGTTCCATTGCCCTGGACCACGTATCGCTCCATATCGGCAAGGGCGAATTTGTCTTCGTCGTCGGTGCCAGCGGGGCCGGCAAGTCGACGCTCATCAAGCTCTTGTCCCATGAAGAACTGCCCTCGCGGGGGTCGGTCTTCGTCAACGGCATCGAAGTCAATAAACTGGCCAAGAGCCGCGTGCCCTACTTGCGCCGCAAAATGGGCATCGTCTTCCAGGACTTCCGCCTCCTGCCCAATAAGACGGCCCAGGAAAACGTGGCCTTTGCCATGGAAGTCATCGAAGCGCCGCGGCGCCTCATCCGCCGCCGTGTCCGGGACGTCCTCGACCTGGTCGGCCTGGTGGGCAAAGCCGACGCCCTGCCGCGGAACCTCAGCGGCGGCGAACAGCAGCGCGTGGCCATTGCCAGGGCCATCGTCAACCGGCCGCTGCTGCTCATTGCCGATGAACCGACGGGGAACCTGGACCCGGAAACGTCGCAGGACATTATGGAAGTCTTCAAGAAAATCAACCACATGGGGACGACGGTCCTCATGGTGACCCATGATAAGACCCTCGTCGACATGATGAACAAGCGGGTCATCGAAATCGACGGCGGCAAAGTCGTCCGCGATGAACAGAAGGGGGGATACGACGATGAAACTTAGGACCATGCGCTATTACATGGCCGAAGCGCTCCAGTCGTTTTGGCGCAACCGCTTCATGTCCATCGCCTCTATCGCTACCGTCGCCTTGTCGCTGTTCATCCTGGGCCTTTTCCTGACCCTCGTGGCCAACCTCGATTACTTCGCCGAGAACCTGGAAAGCCAGGTCGAGATCACGGTCTACCTCAAAGACGACGTGAGCCAGAAGGACATCGACAGCGTCGGCCGCCGCCTGAGCGCCCTGCCCGACGTGAAGTCCGTTGCCTTTACCGATAAGGACCAGGCCATGGATATCCTCAAGGAACGCATGAAGGACCAGCCGGGTATCCTCGACGCCCTGGACGGCAAGAATCCCCTGCCCAGTTCGTATGAAGTGACCTTTACGGAACCGGAAGCCGTGCGCCGGACGGCGGACATCGTTTCCGATTATCCCGAAGTCGAAGGGACTCATTACGGCCAGGAAATCGTCGAACAGCTTTTCCAGATTACGCGCATCATCCGCTGGGGCGGCATTGCCTTGATCATTTTCCTGACCCTGGCCATGCTGTTCATCATTTCCAATACGATCCGCCTGACCGTCTTCGCCCGGCGCAAGGAAATCGCCATCATGAAATACGTCGGCGCGACGAACTGGTTCATCCGCTGGCCGTTCCTCCTGGAAGGGCTGCTCCTGGGCTTCATCGGCGGCGTCCTGGCTGACCTGGCCTTGTGGCAGTTCTATGGATTCGCCGTCACGGCCATCCATCAGTCCCTGGCCTTCCTGCCCATGGTCAGTGTCTATCCCTTTATGTACCGCACGGCGGCCATCCTCCTGGTCATCAGTATGATCATCGGCGCCTTGGGCAGTACGATTTCGCTGAAACGATATATGAAGGTGTAATATGGTAAGAAAATACATTATCCTGGCCGTAACGGCAGCCCTGTTGTCGCCGTGCCTCCTGTCCTTTGCCGACGATGACCTGCAGGACCAGCTGGACGACGTCCAGACCCGCATGGCCGAGCAGAGCGAAAAGAAGGCCCAGGCCCAAATGGTCATCGACAACGTCAGCGACAAGCTCTATGAAATCCAGAAGAGCCTGGAAGCGGCCCAGGGCGAATACCGGACGGTAACGGCTGACCTGGCGGCGACAGAAGAAAAAATAGCCGCGACTCAGGCCGAGCTCGACGAGAACCGGGCCCGCCTGGAGAAGCGGGAGAAAGTCTTTACCAGGCGCATCCGCGACGTCTACATGCATGGCCAGCTGAGCTACCTCGACGTCGTCCTCGGCGCCAAGGACTTCAGCGACTTCTCGAACCGCCTGGAGCTCTTGCGCCGCGTCGTCGATGCCGATATTTCCCTTATTTCCGACATCCGCCGGGAACGGGCGGCCATCGAAGCGGCCCAGAAAGAGTTAGAAGTACAGCGCGACCGCCAGGCCAAACTGCGCGATGAAGCGAAGGCCAAGCGCGACGAAATCGCATCGCATAAAGAAGAACAACAGGCCGTCCTCTACCAGGCTCAGACCGATAAGGCGACGGCAGAAAAGGCTTATGCCGAATATCAGCAGGCTTCCCAGTCCATTGCCGAGATGCTGCGCCAGCGGGCGTCGGCTGAAGCCCAGCCGGCTCCGGCCGCTCCCGACAGCAGCGACCAGGGCGAAAGCAGTGATGCCGGCAGCTCCCAGCCTTCCGGCGGGGGAGGAACCGGTGCCATGATCTGGCCCGTCAACGGCGTCATCACTTCGCCTTACGGCTATCGGACTCATCCCATCTTCGGGACGACCATCTACCATAGCGGTATCGACATCGGCGTCGATTATGGGACCCCTGTCCAGGCCGCCGACGGCGGGACTGTCGTCGAAGCCGGCTGGGTCAGCGGCTATGGCTATGCCGTCGTCATCGACCACGGCAACGGCCTGTCGACCTTGTACGGCCACAATCAGGAACTCGCTGTTTCCGCCGGCCAGAGCGTCTCTCAGGGCCAGGTCATCGCCTATGCCGGCTCGACAGGCAACTCCACCGGCCCTCACGTCCACTTTGAAGTCCGCGCCAACGGCGACCCCGTCGATCCGCAGGGATATGTTTGAGGTATGAAGTTTGATACACTATACAAGGAGGCACCATAATGGGGAAACATAGTTTACGGCAGACGTGGGAGAACGTCCGCCGGCCGCTGGGGTATGTCTGCAGCGGTATGATTATCATGATTGTCGCCATGGTTGGCCTCTTTTGGTATTATACCGGCCGGCCTTCGTCGATGTTCGAGTTTTTCCGGACGCTGGAGATCATCGAAAGCCATTACGCCGAAGATGTCGATAAAAACGCCATCTTTGACGGGGCCTTGAAGGGCATGGTCAGCACGCTGGGGGATAAACATTCGACCTATCTCGGCGGCGACTTGTATAAAGATTTTTCTGCCCAGATGAGCGGCACCTATGCCGGTATCGGCGTCTACATCGCATCGACCGATGACGGCATCCTCATCGCCGGCGTCATGGAAGGCAGTCCGGCTGAAGAAGCGGGCCTCCAGCGCGGCGATATCCTGGTATCCATTGATGGGACGTCTGTTGCAGACTATAAGCTGGAAGATGTGTCCCAGCACATCCGCGGTCCTGTCGATACCAGCGTCGACCTCGTCGTCCGCCGCGATGGCGAAGAAAAATCTTTCACTGTCCAGCGCCGCCAGATCCACGTGCCGACCGTGGCCGGCAAGATGGTCGACGGTACGGATGTCGGTTATATCCGCATCGCCGTCTTCAGTGAGGGCACAGCCGATGATTTCACGAAAGAATTTACCAAGCTCCGCGAACAGGGCATGAATAAGCTCATCCTCGACTTGCGCGACAACCCGGGCGGCATCGTCGAACAGGCTGTCGGCGTGGCCAGCAATTTTGTGCCGCCTGACAGCACCATCGTGTCCTATACGGAACAAGATGGCAAAGTGGACCAGTACACGGCCCAGGGGACGGAGGACCCCATTCCCCTTGTCGTCCTGGTCAATGAAAATTCGGCCAGCGCTTCGGAAATCGTCGCCGGTGCCGTCCAGGATATGAAGCTCGGCCCCATCGTCGGCGTCAAGACCTACGGCAAGGGGACCGTCCAGGGCGTCTTCCCTGTCGATTCCTCGTCAGCCGTCAAAGTGACCGTTGCCAAGTATCGAACGACCAATGGCCGCGAAATCGACGGCGTCGGCATCGAGCCCGATGTCGTCGTCCCCCTGACCCCGTCGGACCCGGAAGACAGCCAATTTGAAAAGGCTTTGGAAATTATTCGAGAAAAATGACTTTACAGATGGGCAAATATGCTTTAAAATTTGATAGTAACGTCAATTAGATATTTTTGGACAGATAGACAGGAGACATGGTATATGTATGCTGTGTCTCTTTCTGTATCCGCATGTATTCCTATGAGGTGAAATATGTTTATAGACAGAGCAAGAATTTTTGTACAGTCCGGCAAGGGCGGCGACGGCATGAGCAGCTTCCGTCACGAAAAGTTCGTCCCCAAGGGCGGACCGAATGGCGGTGACGGCGGTCAGGGCGGCAACGTCGTCCTCGTCGCCGACCGCAACGTCAATACCCTCGTCGACTTCCGTTTCCGCCGCCTGTTCAAGGCCAAACCCGGCGGCAAGGGCGAAGGCAGCAACAAGTACGGCCGCAACGCTGAAGATTTAGTCATTACCGTCCCCTTGGGGACCATCGTCAAGGACGAAGAAACGGGCCAGGTCATGGCTGACTTATCCCGTGACGGTCAGCGGGCCATCGTCGCCAAAGGCGGCCGCGGCGGCCGCGGCAACTGGCATTTCCGCACCAGCGCCAACCGGACACCGACCTTTGCCGAACGGGGCGAACCGGGGGAAGAACGGTGGCTGCGCCTGGAATTGAAAGTCCTGGCCGACGTCGGCCTCCTGGGCTATCCCAGCGTCGGCAAGTCGAGCATCCTGCGCAAGGTGTCGGCAGCTCAGCCGGAAGTGGCTGCG
>ULRS01054390.1_pt1 | contig 16647 bp, 18 predicted proteins | sample 1955671 | NCBI WGS metagenome assembly ULRS01 (sample SAMEA4835689, study PRJEB28245) | human gut metagenome | biome: gut microbiome; material: fecal sample | place: Denmark | collected 2008
AACCAGCAGCTGCCAGAAAGCTGCGACGAGAGATCTTTTTCATATTCAAACACTCCTCAAATGTACTGTATGTTTTTGCGGTACGCCAGAACGATGCGATTCATCGAACATCTGGCGAACGAATTTAGTATAGATTGTACAAATTGAAAAGTCAATACTTGTGCAAAAAATCTCATCAATTGAAACCGAATTGAAAACAATTATACAAAAAATGCGTTGAAGAAATGTATATATACAAATTATAGATATTTTGCGATCTCTTCTTTGCTCCGCTTTGGCACGCAGTAATCCCGGTTCTCGTCCAGATAATATTTTACGCCGGTCTCAGCCGTCAGCGGCACAATGTGAGCCTTGTGGGCCGGGTAGCCGAACGCCACCATGAATGCCAGCTTCTGCGGTTCTTCAATGCCCAGCAGTTCGGTGAGGGCAGGCTTGTTGATCGCGCCCATGATGCAGCTGCCCACGCCTTTGTCCCATGCGGCAAGGGTCATGTTGGCAAGGGCGATGCCGGTATCGGTGGCAAGGTCGCCGGGGATGGAAGTGTCCTGCACCACGGCCACATACAGGGTGGGCAGCTCGTCGGCTTTGGGCGTGCCCTGCTCCGGCGGCAGATAGGCAGCCCACTTGACCAGCGGCTGCACCTTTGCCACCGCCTCGGGCTTGTTCACCACCACCAGACGCACAGCCTGACGGTTGGCTCCGCAGGAGGACAGGCGGACGGCCTCGACGATATCCTCCACCACATCCTGCGGAACAGCTTTCTGTGCAAAGCGGCGGTAGGTGCGGCGGCTGACAAGAGTATCCATAACAGACATAAAGAGCACCTCCTTTATATAAGTGTTGTCAAAAGTATAGCAGATGCGGCAGAGTCTTGCAACGCTCCGGCGCAAAAAAGCTTGCACGTTGGGCAGTGATCTTGCCTTTTGCGACGGGCTGCAATTGCATCCGACAAATGATATATGGTAAAATATGGTAGAAGAAAGGAGGAGGCGCAATGGTATTGGCGGCAGGCATCGTGGGTTTTATTCTGGGGGTCAATTTGGGTTTTTTGTTTGCCGGGCTGATGCGGGCGGCAAAAGGGGAATATGAGCAGACAGAAGATGAAAACAAGACATGTTGAGAATGAATGAAAATAACGGAGAACAAAAAGGGCCGCTGTACGGGATGCTGTGCAGCGGCCCTTTTTGCCGGGCTTGACGGAACTTACGATTTTCTCTTGGTCGCTCCTGTTTTTCTGCATCCGGCGGAAAAAGATGCCAAAAACCACTTGACAAACTGTTACAGGGGGGGGTATTATATAGGAAAAGCAGGCTCCACAAAAAAGTGATGGGGGCATGCAGAAAAGATTGTGAGGTTGATTCTTATGTCTAATATCTCTCGTCGTCAGTTCCTGAAGGGCGCAGGTGTCGCTACTCTGGCTGTTGCTGCTGCCGGTGTTCTGGCTGGCTGCTCTGGCCCCGATGTCCCCGATGTCCCCGGTGTGACCACTCGTCCTGTTACGGTTATCTTCATGAAGGACGAAGGCAATGGTGTGACCAACGTTGTGGGTGAGACTGCCAAGATTGATGTTCTGAAGACCGAGAACTCTGTGAAGGTTGCTGACATCGATAAGAAGCTGCTTCCCGAAGATTACCATCTGGAGAACGAGAACGCTGTTGTTGAAATCCGCAAGGACGACAGCAAGGGTGAGTACATCATCGTCTTCGTGACTGATGTGACCATGACTCCGACCAAGAAGACCATCGATGTCAAACTGCTGGAGCTGCCGAACAACTTCATTGAGGCTAAGGCTGAGGTTGCAGTCGATGCAACTGGCGTCAGCGCTGCTGATATTCAGCTGCCGGACGGCTACAAGCTGAGCACCGCCGACTACGGCACGGAGGAAGAGCTGTTGAAGGTTCGTCCCTTCGGGACTGTCTTCATTGTGACCAAGCTCTGATTTCCTGGCACAGAAGTTTTTTGAAAAAACTCAAATAGCACCAACAGGGTGGCGGCCAACAAGGTCTCCGCCCTATTGGTGTTGCTTTTTTGTTGAAATTTTACTTGACAAAATATTACAGGGGGGGTACTATATAGGAAAGGCAGGCTCCACAAAAAAGTGATCGGGGCATGCAAAAAGATTGTGAGGTTGATTATTATGTCTAATATCTCTCGTCGTCAGTTCCTGAAGGGCGCAGGTGTCGCTACTCTGGCTGTTGCTGCTGCCGGTGTTCTGGCTGGCTGCTCCAACGTGCCTGACAAGCCGACCCCGGGTGTACCGGATAAGACTGTGCATATCTACTACATGATCGGGGTTCAGCCGGTCAATGGTGAGCCTGTCGAGATCTCTGTCAATGGTCTGGCTACCTATGTCACCTACGAAACCATCCATGCAAACATTCCTGCCAATGCAGCTGCTGACTACGATTGCGCAAAGAAGAACTACGATATTGAAAAGGATGGCACAGTTACTGTCAAGCTGCAGAAAAAGGCATCTGCAAAGCCTACGAAGACTGTTGAGATCAGATATTACGAGGGTACAAATCAGGTCGGCGGCACGAAACTCATCTACTCTCTGGATGTTGATGAGGAGGCAACGGTGGTCAATCTGAGCAAGCTTGGACTTGAGAAGACTGGCTATAAGCTGGCTGAGAATGAGGCAAACGGCATCATTAAGACCGAGGGTAAAAAGTTCTACGCAGAGGTCTACGTTCAGGAGAAGTAAATCTCTCATAAAGCAGTATGAAAAAGAGAGCTGCCGCAAAACAGCTCCCTGAATCGATCACGCACAAAACCCGGAACCTTTTCGGGGCCTGAATGGCTCAGAAGGGTTCCGGGTTTCTGCTTTTTTACGCAGGATGCCGATGCGTTTTTATTTTGTAGCAGATATGCTGTATCCGTAAACATCACACTTTATTCCGGTGCCGCTTTGGAATGGGCACGCTGAGCACCAGTGTGATGCCGATGGCCAGCGCAACGGCTACCTTAAAGGTGCTGATGCCGTTGGAAAGGGCCAGCACATTGTTGCCCTGTATAAAATAGTAGGCGGTGTAGTAGATGCCAGCGCCGGGCACCAGCGGGAAGATGCCGGACAGCAGGAACACCGTCACCGGCATTTTGAGGGTGATGGCGAACACCCGGGTGAGCAGGGTGAGGGGGATCACCGCCAGCAGGGAGGCCGCAGCACTGTCTGCCCCCAGCATCACGGCCAGCTCGTAGACGAACCAGCCCACGGCCCCCACCAGCCCGCAGAAGAACAGGCTTTTGCGGGGGCACGCAAACAGGATGGCAAAGCACAGGGTGCCGACCCCTGCAATGAAGAACTGCGCCGCCAGCTCTCCGATCTGTGTACTGGTGAGCATCATGCGACCACCACCCCCGTAAAGAATGTATAAAGGCTCAGCACAAGGCCGGTGCCAATGGCAATGCTGGCTGCAATGAGCAGCGCATCGATCATGCGGATGGTGCCGGAAAGGTAGTCGCCTTGCACGAAATCCCGGATGCCCATGGTGAACGCGATGCCCGGCGTCAGGATCATCAGCGAACCGATGATGGCATGGCTGGCAGAGGTGCCCAGCAGGTTGCAGCCCAGAATGCACGCCAGCGTGATGAGCGCCGCACAGCTGATCTTGCAAAAGCCGCCGGGCAGGTCGTGCCGACCGCACAGCAGCAGATACCCGCTGGCAAGAAAGCCTGCCAGTGCCGCCGCCAGTGCACTGCGCAGTGTGCCGCCGAAGATCAGCGCAAAGCAGAATGCACCGCACATGCCGCTGACCAGCTGCACCCAGTCCTTGGGAAAAGGGATGCACCGCGCCAGCACCAGACGGCTCTCGGCTTCGTCCAGCGACATGCTGCCCTCTGCGATCTCGCGGGAGAGGGCGTTCACTGCCGCCACCCGGCCCAGATGAGTGGTGCGGGTAGGCACATTGCGCACCTCGCTGATCTCGGCGGTGCCCGCACTGGCAAAGATGCCGTTGGTCAGCACGTAAACATGGAACTCCCGCAGGTGGAATGACCGGGCCATGATCTCCATGGTCTGCTCCACCCGGAACACCTCGGCACCGTTTTCCAGCAATGTCTGGCCCGCCGCCATGATAAAATCCATGATGCGGCGGCGCAGTTCTTCATTCGGGAAAACCTCGCGGCTGTTCATTGCCGCACCTCCTTTATAAATAATGCTGTCTTATTCTACCATGTCCGCGGCTGGCGCACAAGATAAAAAAACGCAATTTCCTACTAAAAAACTTCGTTGTAGGTGTTGACAAATCCGGTCGATTGGATTATTATAAATGCAATATCACAAAAATGGCTGTGAAGAGAAGAGTAGGCCTTCGCATTGATCCTTACCAGAAAGCCCGGGCGATGGAAAAGGGCAGGAAACAGGAAGCTGAAAATGGTCTCGGAGCTGTGCGGGCGAGGTGCATGAGCGCTAAGTTCGCAACGGGATGCGCCCGTTACAGCGTCCGGCTGTAAGCAGCAAAGCTGCCGCAGCATTGAGGCTGTGCCCGCAAGGGTGCGGTAAACCAAGGTGGTACCACGGAAGTGTGTTATGCTCCCGTCCTTGTCTGAGCGTTGGCTCAAGGTCAAGGACGGGAGCTTTTTTCATGCATCCGTCAAAGGCCCTTAGCACGGAACTGTGCCGTGCGGGCCGCTGTACATTATAATAAGCAAATAGAGAGGGAACAAAACTATGATTACTCGTCGTGATTTTCTGAAAGTTACCGGAGCTGCAGCTGCTGCAGCTGCCCTGACCGCATGCGGCGGTTCTTCTTCCACCGCATCTTCTGCTGCTTCCGGCACTGCTTCTTCCGCAGCTTCTTCTGCTGTGGCTAAGCTGGACAAGGTGAAGGTGGCTGTGCCCAACGACACCACCAACGAGGCACGCGCCCTGACCCTGCTGGAGAAGAACGGCTTCTTTAAGCTGAAGGCTGATGCAGGCCTGACCGCAACCGCAAAGGACATCGAGGAGAACCCCCTGAATGTTTCCGTCGATGAGGTCGAGGCTGCTCAGGTGCCCAACGTCCTGCAGGACGAGGACTACGCCGTCATCAACTCCAACTACGCCATCTCCGCTGGTCTGGACCCCATGACCGATGCTCTGGCAATGGAGGACGGCACCTCTGCTTACGTCAACATTCTGGTCTGCAAGGACGGCAATCAGGAAGAGCCGAAGATCAAGGCTCTGGCCGCTGCTCTGCAGAGCCAGAAGGTGAAGGACTTCATGGATGAAAACTACAAGGGTGCTGTGGTGTCCGTTGTGGAGAACCCCACCGACGGCTATGACTCCTCCATCGACTACGATGCACTGAACGGCGAGACCGTCAGCTGCGCTGCTACTCCGGCTCCTCACTGCGAGGTTCTGGAAATCTGCAAGGACATCCTGGCCGAAAAGGGCATCACGCTGGATATTCAGGAATACGACGACTACATCATTCCCAACAACATCGTTGAGGACGGCCAGTGCGATACCAACTATTTCCAGCATCAGCCGTATCTGGACGACTTCAATGCAGAGCACGGCACCCATCTGGTGACGGTTGCCGGCATCCACGTGGAGCCTATGGGCATCTACGGCGGCAAGCAGGACAGTCTGGCACCGATCGAAGGCTAAGCAAACTCCCCCAGTCACCTTGCGGTGACAGCCCCCTCGGGGAAGGGGCCTTTGCCTGACCGTTCTGTTTCAGGCTCCCTCCATGAGGGAGCTGGCAAACCCGCAAGGGTTTGACTGAAGGAGTTTATTCAACAGCAAGGAGCAATTTCTGTGATCGAGATCAAACATCTTTCCAAGACCTTCCAGATGAAGGACGGCGCGGTGAATGCGCTGAAGGACATCAACCTCACCATCCCGGATGGTTCCATTTATGGCATCATCGGCATGTCCGGTGCGGGCAAATCCACGCTGGTGCGCTGCATCAACCTGCTGGAACGCCCCACCGAGGGCAGCGTTGTGATCGACGGCACCGCTATGGAGACTTTAAACGCAGCCCAGCTGCGTGAGCGCCGCCGCGATATCACCATGATCTTCCAGCAGTTCAATCTGCTGATGCAGCGCAGCTGCCTGAAGAACATCTGCTTCCCCATGGAGCTGGCCGGTGTGAAAAAGGCGGATGCCGAAAAGCGTGCCAGAGAGCTGCTGGAAGTGGTGGGCCTGCCCGATAAGGCCAACGCCTACCCGGCACAGCTGTCCGGCGGCCAGAAGCAGCGCATTGCCATTGCCCGCGCACTGGCAACGGACCCCAAAGTTCTGCTCTGCGATGAAGCCACCAGCGCACTGGATCCCAACACCACCCATGCTATCCTGACCCTGATCAAGGACATCAACAAGAAGCTGGGCATCACGGTTGTGGTCATCACCCATCAGATGAGCGTTGTGGAAGAGATCTGCGATCACGTTGCCATTCTGGATGGCGGCGTTGTGGTGGAGGAGGGCTCCGTGCAGGAGATCTTCTCGAACCCCAAAACGCCCGCAGCAAGGCGTCTGGTGGCCCCCAATGGCGGCAGCGCTGCGCGGGACCTTTCCAGCTTTGCACCGGACGACCATGTGGTGCGCGTCACCTTCAACGGTTCGTCCACGGCAAAGCCGCTGGTGGCAAGCCTTGCCGCAGAAAAAGGCATTCTGGTGTCGGTACTCAGTGCCGACACCCGTGATCTGAGCGGCCAGTGCTACGGCTCCATGCTGCTCAAGCTGCCCGCTGATGTGGAGCAGGCAAAGCAGGCTGCGGCCTATATGCGCGCCCAGCCCGGCATTACGGTAGAGGAGGTGACCGGCGAATGAGTATTGCAGATTACGGTTTTGCTATCTGGGAGACCTTTTATGTGACGGTCCTTTCCACCGCGTTTGCGCTGGTGCTGGGCCTGCCGCTGGGTGTGCTGCTGGTGGCCGGTGATAAGGACGGCATTCTGCCGCTGCCCGGCTGGCTGATGCACATTCTCAACATCGTTATCAACATCCTGCGCAGTGTTCCGTTCCTGATCCTGATGATCTGTGTATTCCCGCTTACCCGTGCCATCGTGGGCACCACGGTGGGTACCAAAGCTACCATCGTTCCGCTGGTGGTGGCAGCCTTCCCGTTCGTGGCACGTCTGGTGGAGACCAGCCTGCGCGAGCTGGACGAGGGCGTGGTGGAAGCGGCCCAGAGCATGGGCGCAACGCCGTTCCAGATCATTACCAAGGTGATGATCCCGGAATGCCTGCCCGGCCTGATCTCCAGCATGACCACCGCACTGACCACCATTCTGGGCTACTCGGCCATGTCCGGTGTCATTGGCGGCGGCGGTCTGGGCAAGATCGCTTTGTCCTACGGCTATTACCGCTACCAGACCGATATCATGATCGTGTGTGTCATTTTGCTGGTGCTGATGGTTCAGGTGTTCCAGACTTTGGGCACTGCTTGGGCCACCAGAAGCGATAAGCGGCTGCGGAAGTAACTCCTTCAGTCGCACTTCGTGCGCCAGCTCCCCCGGAGAGGGAGCCTCTGGCGAAGAGGAAAACTTTCCGGTATTGCCAAAGCCGAAAGGCTTTGACGGAAGGAGTCCTCTCCTCATTTTGCCCCCGAACGGGAACTAAAATTTAACGTTTCAATTCCCCGCCGGAGGCTGCAGCACTCCTGCGGGGAATTGTGCTATATGGACAAACCCAGTAAAGGAGTATGTAGTATGAATCGCGATACCATCTGTGTGCAGGGCGGTTACACCCCCGGCAACGGCGAACCCCGCCAGATCCCCATTATCCAGTCCACCACCTTCAAGTATGCCACCAGCGAGGATATGGGCAAGCTGTTCGATCTGGAAGCTGACGGCTACTTCTATTCTCGTCTGCAGAACCCCACCTGCGACCTTGTGGCTAAGAAGATCTGCGAGCTGGAAGGCGGCACGGCCGCAATGCTGACCAGCAGCGGTCAGGCTGCAAACTTCTTTGCCCTGTTCAATCTCTGCGAAGCAGGCGACCACATCGTAGCATCCAGTACCATCTACGGCGGCACCTTCAACCTGATCTCCGTCACCATGAAGAAAATGGGCATTGAAGCCACCTTTGTGGATCCGCTGTGCACCGAGGAAGAATTGAACGCCGCATTCCGGCCCAACACCAAGGTGGTGTTCGGCGAGACCATCGCAAACCCGGCTCTGACCGTGCTGGACATTGAGAAGTTTGCCAAGGCTGCTCACGCCCACGGTGTGCCGCTGATCGTGGACAACACCTTCCCCACGCCGGTCAACTGCCGCCCCTTTGAGTGGGGCGCGGATATCGTGACCCACTCCACCACCAAGTACATGGACGGTCATGGCGCGGTGCTGGGCGGTGCCATCGTGGACGGCGGCAAGTTCGACTGGATGGCCCATGCCGAGAAGTTCCCCGGCCTGTGCACCCCGGACGACAGCTACCACGGCATCACCTACGCCGAGCGTTTCGGCAAAGAGGGTGCCTTTATCACCAAGGCTACCGCGCAGCTGATGCGTGACTTTGGCTCCATGCAGTCGCCCATGAACGCCTACATGCTGAACCTCGGTCTGGAAAGCCTGCATGTCCGGATGCAGCGCCACTGCGCCAACGGCATGGCCGTGGCAGAGTTCCTTGAAAGCCATCCCAAGGTGGCCTACGTGAACTACTGCGGCCTGGAGTCCAGCCCGTACCATGCACTGGCGGAGAAGTATCTGCCGAATGGCAGCTGCGGCGTGGTCAGCTTTGGTCTGGCCGGCGGCCGTGAGGCTGCAAGCATCTTTATGAAGAATCTGAAGCTGGCAGCCATCGAGACCCATGTGGCCGATGCCCGCACCTGCTGCCTGAACCCTGCATCCAGCACACACCGCCAGATGAACGATGAGCAGCTGAAAGCCGCCGGTGTGCCCGCAGAGCTGGTGCGCATGAGCTGCGGTCTGGAAAGCAGCGAAGACCTCATCGCAGATATTGCACAGGCGCTGGATAAGATCTAAAAGGTGAGTTCAGCAGCATCTATCGGTTCCGGCCCTTCTCGTAAAAACGCGTTTGGAGCGCCCCGCAGGGCGCGACAAACGCAAAATATAAAAATAAATTCCGCTGAAGATAGCCAGAGCGTCAGCGGAGGCTATTCTAAATCGTTAGGAGTACGAACTATGCCGCTGATCATCCCCAAGACCCTGCCTGCTTACGATGCCCTCTACAACGAAAATATCTTCGTCATGCATCGTGAGCGCGCCCTTGCCCAGCACATCCGCCCGCTGGAGATCCTGATCCTGAACCTGATGCCCACCAAGATCACCACCGAGACCCAGATCGCCCGTCTGTTGGCAAATACCCCGCTGCAGGTGCACATGACCCTGCTGCAGACGGCCAGCCATGCGGCGACCCACGTTTCGGCAGCACACCTCGAATCGTTCTATAAGAACTTCAACGAGGTGAAGAACAACCGCTACGACGGCATGATCATCACCGGCGCACCGGTGGAGACCATGGACTTTGAGCAGGTGGATTACTGGCCGGAGCTGTGCGAGATCATGGACTTCAGCGAGACGAATGTCTACTCCACCCTGCATGTGTGCTGGGGCGCGCAGGCGGGCCTGTATTACCACTACGGCGTGCACAAGCAGCTGCTGCCGGAAAAGATGTTCGGCGTGTTCGAGCACCGGGTCGTCCGCCCGTCGAACCCGCTGGTGCGCGGTTTTGACGAGGTGTTCTATGCGCCCCACAGCCGTCACACCGGCATCAGCCGCGAGGATGTGGACAACTGTAAGGCTTTGCGCATCCTTGCCGAGAGCGATGCGGCCGGGCCTTTCCTCATGAGCACCGAGAACGGACGGCAGATCTTTGTCACCGGCCACCCGGAGTACGACAAATACACGCTGGATTCAGAGTACCGCCGCGATGTGGACAAGGGCCTGCCCATCCATGTGCCGGTGAATTACTACCCGGACGATGATCCCACAAAGCCGCCGCTGTTCCGCTGGCGTGCCCACGCCCACCTGCTGTATGAGAACTGGCTGAACTACTACGTCTACCAGAACACCCCCTACGATCTGGGCGAGATCCAGCGCGTAAAGCACGAATAAATGCACAAAAACCGGTATTGCGTCAAAATTGCGCGATACCGGTTTTTATGCTATACTGTTCCTGCGGCCCTTCTCCATTCCCCTAACCGCGGAAAGGAGGTGAACCCCTTGGAAACTCTCTCTACATTTATCCAAACCGTTGCCGCGCAGGTAGTTGCCTACTATCTGTGCACATGGATCGACGGTAAGATCGGCAAGGGCAGCAAACACTAAAAGAAGCCCCCGGTACTGACACTACCGGGGGCTTCGTGTTTCGGCATGAACCCGATGGATTCAATCTCTCTACATTGCCTATCTTTAGTATATGCAGTTTTGGACAAAAGTCAAGCGATGAAATATAAATTATTTTTTACGCCTTACCGGCTTTTTCTTGCGCACGCTGTAGCCAAAGGTGCCCAGCTTTTTGCCCAGAGCCAGATAGTCACCGTGACTGTAGACGATGAGCTTTGCCTTTTCGAGACACAGCTTGCCGCTTTCGTCCAGCAGGCTTTCGTCCACATCACAGGCCACCACTTCGGCAAGGAACAGGTCGTGGCTGCCCAGCGGGATCACCTGAGTTACCTTGCATTCCAGATTGACCGGGCTTTCTTCCAGAATGGGGCAGTCGGTCAGCACGCTGCCGGGGGCAGAATGCAGGCCGCAGGCGGCAAATTTATCCACATCACGGCCGCTTTTCACGCCGCACCAGTCCACCGAACGCACCAGCGCTTCGGTGGGCAGATTGATGGCAAACTGTCCGCTTTCCTGAATGAGGTGGTGGCTGTAGCGCTCCGGCCGAACGCTGATGGACACCATGCTGGGCTGGGTGCAGATGGTGCCCGTCCAGCCGATGGTGATGAGATTGGGCTTTTCCAGCCCGCCGCAGGACACCAATACCGGCGGTTCCGGGTTCAGCAGGGTGCTGCCCCGCCAGCTCTGTTTGCTCATCCGTGATACTTCCTTTCGTAAGGGGCCCAGGTGCGCTCGCTGATGATGTAGCGCGGGCGGGCTTTCGTCTCCATATAGATCTTACCGATATACTCGCCGATCACGCCTAAGCACACCAGCTGCACGCCGCTCATGAAGCAGACGATGCACACGATGGAGGCCCAGCCGGCCACGCTGCTGCCCATGGCGGCGCACACGATGGCCCAGATGACTCCGATAAAGCTGATCAGGCTCACAAAGATGCCAGATCCGGTAATAAGGCGGATGGGCTTGTTGGAAAGGCTGGTGATGCCATCAAAGGCCAGTGCCAGCATCTTGCTCAGGGGGTAGTGGCTCTCACCGGCAAGGCGTTCGTGACGCTCGTAGGTGACTACCTCGCTCTTGAAGCCAACCAGCGGCACCATGCCGCGCAGGAAAATGTTCACTTCCCTGTAGTCGGCAAAGCTTTCCAGCACACGGGTGCTGATGAGGCGGTAGTCTGCGTGGTTGAACACGATGTCTGCGCCCAGAGCGTTCATCACATGGTAAAAGCCCTCGGCGGTGAAGCGCTTGAAGAAGGTGTCTGTATCGCGGCGGCTGCGCACGCCGTAGACCACCTCGGCACCGTCCAGATACTTTTTAACCATCTCGTCCATGGCGTTGATGTCGTCCTGACCATCACAGTCGATGGAAATGGTAACATCGCAGGTGCCGCTGTGCAGTGCCTCCATCAAGCCTGCCAGCACGGCGTTCTGGTGGCCGCGGTTGCGGCTCTGGGAAATGCCGATGTAGTGCTCGTCCTGTGCGGCAAAATTCTGGATCAGTTCCCATGTCTTGTCTTTGGAGCCGTCGTTCACGAACAGCACCCGGCTCTTCTCGCTCACAAGGCCCTGTGCGGCAAGGCCGCTGATCTTTTCCAGAAACATGGGAGCTGTAATGGGCAGCACCTGCTCCTCGTTGTAGCAGGGGATCACGATCCATAAAATCGGTTTTGACATATTTAAAAATACTCCTATATTAAAAATAACAAGATGATGCCGCTGACGGTTACGGCCTTCCAGTGAAAAAGAGTTTTAGAAAAATCCGTAGATTTTTCTAAAACTCAAATATAAAAATAAAATTTCAGCTGAATACAGCCAAAGCGCACGCGGCGGCTATTCAAATGGTCACTGCACCATTTGCTTCAGTACCGCAGGCTCCAGCAGCTTGAAGCTGCTTTTGTAGGTGTCCAGCAGGCCGTCCCGCTGCATCTGACTCAGCTCGCGGCTGAGGGCGCTGCGGTCGCAGTTCAGGTAATCTGCCAGCTGGATGCGGGAGAACGGGATGCTGAAGGTCAGGCTGCCAGCCCGCTCGGCTTCACTGAGCAGATAGGCGCACACTTTGGCCCGTAGGCTTTTGAGCACCAGCAGGTCGATGCGGCGGGAGAGGGAAAAATATTTATCGCTGATGGTGCGCACCAGATTGCGCAATGTCTGCTGGTGCGCCGGACTGCCATCCGAAAGCAGCAGCCGCTCGTAGGGAATCAGCAGCACCTCGCAGGGCACCGAAGCCATCACCGTGACCGGGCTTGCCAGACTGGAACCGCTCAGCACATCGCCGAACACGCCGCCCGGTTCCATGTGAGTGATGGGAATGCGCGCACCCTGCGGCCCGGGACGGTAGGCTTCCAGCTCACCGGACAGTACGATGCCCACCCTGCGGTTGGGTTCGCCCGCCAGAACAAGCGCTTCGCCTTTGCCATAGCTGCGCATAACGGCACCCAGCTGAGCCAGCAGGGTCTGCAGCTCTTCAGGGGTCAGACCATTGAATAAAGAGGTGGAGCATAACAGCGGAAGAAAGTTTTTCATCACAATTCCGTGGGAAAGATCCGGCTTCCCACAGCCCTCCTGCAATTCCGTTGCACACGCAACGGTATTTTTGACTCTATTATAGTAAACTTAGACCCGCAAAGCAAATGATTTTGCAAATTTGCCTTGTAAAAAATATGAAAAGACCGACCCATGGTTCTGTGCAAAATTTTCAGGCACAAAATGGCGCGGTCTTGTGAGGAAAGAGGGAACCCCGCATGAAAAAACTGACATCCATGCTGCTGGCTCTGGCCCTTGTGCTGAGCCTTGCCGCCTGCGGCGGTGCGGCATCCAGCTCTGTTGCATCCAGTGCAGCTTCCAGCGAAGCTGTCCCCGAGGCTGCTTCGGAAGCCGCTTCCAGTGAGGAAGCCAAGGAACTGTCCACCACCGATGCTCTGCGCATTGCCGGCCTGAAAGGCCCCACCACCATGGGCCTTGTCAACCTGCTGAGCATGGAAGAGGATGGCACCGCTTCCATGGATTACGACCTGCAGCTTTACGGCGCTGCCGATGAGATCGTGCCGCTGCTGATGAAGGGCGAGCTGGACATGGCTGCCATCCCGGCAAATCTGGCCGCCACCCTGTATCAGAAGACGGAGGGCGGCATTCAGGCTGTGGCCGTCAACACGCTGGGCGTGCTGTACGTAGTGGAAAAAGGCGGCGATACGATCCAGTCCATGGCAGACCTTGCAGGCCGTACCATCCTGTCCACCGGCAAGGGCACCACGCCGGAGTACGTGCTGCGCTATCTTCTGAACGCCAACGGCATCGACCCGGACAAGGACGTGACCATTGAATACTACAGCGAGGCCACCGAGGTCACGGCCCAGATGGCCAATACCGAGGATGCCATTGCAGTTCTGCCCCAGCCCTATGTGACTGCAGCCGGCCTGCAGGACGACACCCTGCGTGTGGCCCTCGACCTGACCGAGGAATGGAACAAGGTCGCGGATACGCAGCTCATCACCGGCGTGACCGTGGTGCGCAAGGAGTATGCCGAGGAACACCCGGATGTTGTGGCCGCATTCCTTACCGACTACGCCAAGAGCGTGGAAGTTGCCAACGCCGATTTGGACGGCACTGCCGCTCTGTGCGAGGAGCAGGGTGTTGTGGCCAAGGCTGCCATTGCCAAGAAGGCCCTGCCCAACTGCAACATCGTCTGCCTGACCGGCGACGAGCTCAAGACCAACGCATCCGCTTATCTGCAGGTGCTGTTTGATGCCGACCCCAAGGCAGTGGGCGGCGCAATGCCCGGCGACGATTTCTACTGGACTGCCGAGTGATTTCTCAATAAGCCATCTCTCCGGCCGCTGTGCGATTGGTACGCACGGCGGCTTTTTTGTTTGCACAAAATGCTTGTATCCCAGCTTTTGTGCTCCCTGCACAAATTTAAAGACAATTTTTTGTGAACGAAAATGAATGGAATTGACTGGAAATGATTGATTTTGGTGCTGTATTTGCTATAATAAAGATGCAATCAACCAAAACAACGCACAAACGGTCATAAACCGTCAAAGATAAGATCAAACCAAAGGAGAGAGAATGCCGATGCTGGCAGAAGAACGCTTCAGCCTGATCATGGAACAGCTGAACCGCAAGCGCACCGTGACGGTGCAGGAACTGTGCGAGGCGCTGAACACCAGCGAATCCACCATCCGGCGCGACCTGACCGAACTGGACCGGCTGGGCAAGCTGAACAAGGTGCACGGCGGTGCCACCCTGCCGGACAGCCGTTTTCTGGCGGATGAACCCACCATGGAGGCCAAGGAGTCGCAGGCTGTGGAGCAGAAGCACAGCATCGCGCAGGCGGCGGCAAAGCTCATCAACGCCGATGATTTTGTGTTCATCGATGCAGGCTCCACCACGCTGGAGCTGGTGCGTGCACTGGCGGGGGATGCCCTCAAAGCCAGCTATGTGACCAACGGCGTGGCCCATGCCCGGGCACTGGCCCGAAAGGGCTGCCGGGTGTATCTGCCCGGAGGACTGCTGCGGCCCGAGACCGAAGCTATTGTGGGTGCACCCACAGTCACCAGCCTGCAGCGCTACAATTTTACCAAGGCGTTCATGGGTGCCAACGGTGTGGCGCTGGATGCCGGTTTTACCACGCCGGACCCCGAGGAAGCTGCCGTGAAAGCAGCGGCAGTGCACCGTGCACGGGAAGCCTGGTTCCTTGTGGATGATGCCAAGTTTTCCCGCATCTACCCGGCAGTCATTGCCGACCTGCAGGGCGGTGCCATTCTCACCAACCGCTGCCCCAACCCCAAATACAAACAATTCACGCTGGTAAAGGAGACGGAAGTATGATTTATACCGTAACATTCAACCCGGCCATTGACTATGTGGTGCGTTTGGATGCACCGCTGGAAGTAGGCGAGGTGAACCGCGCCAAAGGCGAGGACTGCGTGCTGGGCGGCAAGGGCATCAATGTGTCCGGTGTGCTGGCACAGCTGGGCTGCGAGAGCGTGGCGCTGGGCTTTGTGGCCGGTGAGACCGGCGCATGGCTGGAACGCGGTCTTGCTGCACAGGGTTTAAAGACCGATTTTGTGCATCTGGAACAGGGCATGACCCGCATCAATGTCAAGATCAAGGCAGGGCAGGAGACCGAGCTGAACGGCGCGGGCCCCGACATTCCGGAGAGCGCCATGCAGGAGCTGGAAAAGAAGTTGGACAGCTTGAACGAGGATGATATCCTCATTCTGGCGGGCAGCATCCCGGCAAGCCTTTCGCAGGATACCTACGAGCGGCTGCTGGCCCGGCTGCAGGGCAGGGGCGTGCGTGCTGTGGTGGATGCCACCCGCGACCTGCTGGTGAACGTGCTGCAGTACCACCCCTTCCTCATCAAGCCCAATAACCACGAGCTGGGCGAGATCGTGGGCAGGGTGCTGACTACGGACGAAGAGATCATTGCTGCAGCCCGCACCCTACAGCAAAAGGGCGCTCGCAACGTGCTGGTAAGCATGGCGGGTGACGGTGCCCTGCTGGTGGACGAAAATGGCGAGGTGCACCGCATCGGCTGCCCCAAGGGCAAGGTCGTAAACAGCGTGGGCGCAGGCGACAGCATGGTGGCCGGCTTTGTGGCTGGCTGGATGCAGACCCGGAACTATTCCTTTGCACTGCGTCTGGGCACAGCCTGCGGCAGTGCAACGGCGTTCAGCCTTGGCCTTGCCACCAAAGAAAAAATCGACGAACTGATGAAGGAAATTTGAAAGGATAGATGGCTCGCCCTCTCCGTCATTGCTGGTGCAATGCCACCTCTCCCAAAGGGAGAGGCTTTGGCAGTCCATGCAAAGTTTCCGGTTTCGCCAGAGGCTCTCCCTTTGGGAGAGCTGGACGCGAAGCGGCCTGAGAGGGCGAGGACGCTAAGAGATAAGAACGAAGGGAGAAAAATCATGCGTATTACGGAATTATTCACCGCGCAGTCCATCGCACTGGATGAGGCTCTGACCGATCAGGAGCAGATCATCAGCCGTCTGGTGGAGCTGCAGGCCACCCATGGCAACATCACGGACAAGGATGCCTACAAAAAGGCCCTTTATGCCCGTGAGGCGGAGGGCTCCACCTATGTGGACAACGGCATCACGGTGCCCCACGCCAAGACCAATGTAGTCACCCGGCCCAGTCTGGCGGCGCTGCGGCTGAGCAGCCCCGTGCAGTACAATGCCGAGGACGACGGTACCACCGACCTGCTGTTTGCCATTGCGGCTCCGGAAAACGGCAGCCTGCATGTGGACATGCTGGCCCGTATGATGCAGATGCTGATGAACGAGGACTTTGTAGAAAAGCTGAAGGCCGCAAAGACCCCGGCAGAGTTCCTTGACTGCATCGATGCACAGGAGGAGGCTCAGTTCGGCGCGGAGAGCTTCACCCAGCAGGAGATCCCCCAGAGCGGCTA
>ULRS01033971.1_pt1 | contig 16605 bp, 26 predicted proteins | sample 1955671 | NCBI WGS metagenome assembly ULRS01 (sample SAMEA4835689, study PRJEB28245) | human gut metagenome | biome: gut microbiome; material: fecal sample | place: Denmark | collected 2008
ATACTGATTGTTTAATTCATAAATAAATTTATATTATTTTTTTAATAATTTTAATAAATTTTAGAACATAATAAACACTATAAATTAAAATTAAAAAAATGAAAAAAGGTTCTCATAATACGATGACATATTTAAAACCTTCTAAATGGTATTTATATCCATTTATTTTTGTTGCCAAATGTCAATCTATTGATTATAAAAAACAATTTAATTGTGGCGTAAGATGGTTTGATTTAAGACTTAAAACAACAACCAACTTAAATGATGAGCCAATTATAGCACACGGGCTAATGAATTATAAAACTTATAAGGGTTTTGTAGATGAATTTTTACAATATCTAAACGAAAAAGCACAAGAAGATTTGGAAAATCCAATTTATGTACGACTATTATATGAATTAAGTGCAAAAGATATATCTACTCATTCTGATATAAAAGAAAATAATTTTATTGAGTTATGTAAATTATATCAACAAAAATATCCTTTTGTACATTTTATTGGCGGTAATAGAAAATATGACTGGAAAATACTGGTTAATTTAGAAACACAACCTTGTCAATTAGACTTATATTCATCAATGACTTGGAAAATATGGGATGACTGGTGTCCTTGGTTATATGCTCACTTTATGAATAAAAAGAACTGGGATAAATATAAAGATATTAAACCCGATTGTTTTGCTTTAATGGATTTTATAAACTAATAAAAATGACCACTAAAAAGTGGTCATTTATTTTTTTAATCTATTTCCATAGCGTAATGTCGTATGTAATCACCACAACACTCACAAGGTTTATCACTGCAATCATACTTTCCGCATCTTTCTAAAACTGAACAGAAAATAGACTGCAATACTGCAATATCATCTATTTTATCAATTAAATCACACATATCCTTATACATTTCCTCAGTAAGAATATTATCCCATGTATTGCCGTTAATGCAAACAGTATCATATGTTGCTTTTTTATCCCACCATTCAGTATAGTCATATTGGTTATTATTTATATGACAAACGTAATGATTCATATTATCCAAGAATTCTTCCTCTTCTTTTTCGTCAAGTTCAGTATAATAAGTTTCTTCTATTAATTTATGAATACATTCAAGTAAAACTACAAAATTTTTATCTCTACCAAATGTTAAAAATTTCTTTATAACATTTCTAAATGTATCAATGTCTAAATCAATAGTTTCTGTACCATCAACAGTTAAAGATGTACAAATGCAACCGTCAGTATAATTTAATTTCATTTATTTTGATGATTATCAACGTTATAGTCTAATGCTTTTGTTAAAAGGTTTATTGCATCCAATTCTCCACGAGTAAGGCTGATAATTTTCTTATCCGTAATAGATATATCAAATCCTTCGCAATTAGTCCATTCGCATACTTCAATAAAGTCATCTTTCTTAGCCATTATATCGAATTTATTTAAGTCTTCGATTATGCATCTACGATTTTTAATTTCCATCTTGTTAATTTTAAAAATTATTAAATATTTTTTTTTTAGCCAAAATTTGCGCACATTCCGCAAAAATCAGAATTATATCTTAAATTAATGATAATTAATTGAAGAGATTCGGCTACCGTTAATGCGTATTCCAAATCATCAAAATATTCATTATCCTCTTCTTCAAAATCAGTATTATCGTTTATCGCTCTTAATTTAGCACTAAACGCCTCATATAATTCATCAATTGTATGCCTATCTTCTGCTTGTGAGATAGACTTTGAAAATAAATCAATTACACTCTGGCGGTCTTTCTCGCGTGATTTTAAATAACGTTCATGATTTCGTTTAGCGGTTTTAATATTTTCTTTAATACTATTAATAACGCTATTTATATCTTCGCTAGTTATATCAGTATAATTTGTTTCATTTTCATCATTACCAATAAATGTAATGTTAAGTTCGTCAATCATAATGGAATAAATTTCATTACAACGGCTGAAACTCATCAAATACATTGGCTCTTTCGGTGTTTCACCTTCTTTTACTGTAGGCTTCAAATATATATTAAGGTAACTGCTCATTTTATTATACTATTTTTTTTTAATACCAATTATTTGCTGTATAGGTATATTCTACTTGCTTTTTATCTTTCTTGTCATTATTCGTGTAGACATATTCAATGTTCTCAACATTAATAGTCTTATCACTGATACTAATCACATTCTTGGTTAATTTAACCTCATCAATTGGTTTGCTGTAATTCTGATACCACATAACTTATTCTAATTAATTTAACATTATATATTGTACTACAAATATACTATTATTTTTCTTTATGTCATAATTTTTATATCTAAAAAATCATTAAAATATTTAATTAATCTTGAAAATTAACCTATTTATTAATAGATTGATATTTGTAAGAAGAAAAATGGTAACAAAGAAAATCATATTAAAAGAAAGTGATATAAAAGATATCGTTGAAAAAGTAATCAACGAATTAGATTGGCGTACCTACGCCTCAGCATATGATAAGGAAAAATCAAATTCTGCACGTGCAAACCGTTTCAAAGATGCTGCAACTAATGCGTTCAATAGACAGAACGGATACGGTATGACCAATATACCTTATGGTGACGGAGACCCAAGTCAGACTCAATTTAATTCAAATGGTGCTGTTTATGGTGGCAGTATGATATATACACCTAAAGGTACACGATTTAATACTGCAAGTGGTAAGACTACACAAGACGGTCAGAATCTTGATACCGTTTATAATACACAATCGGTTAATCAACACGATACACGTGATAACGGTCAAAGAGGTGCTGTTAGTGATGTAGATATGGAAGATGTTAAAAACGGTTCGACATTAAATCCTAAACTTAAAATGCGTCAGATGAGAGGTGATAAACAAGTGAGAGATTTTTATAATGGTAAATCTAAATATGTACCAGGTAAAGGTTGGTCAAATGAATCTATTGTAAGAGCACTCACAGAAAGTATTATGAAGAAAATTAAGAAAATATAAATTTGTATCAATAAAAATCAATTTTTTTTGAATACCATTATATTATATGCTGTAATGGTATTTTTTAGTTATTAACTATTATTAACGATATTAATTTGTGTCAATAAAATATTATAAGTAATTTTGTATAAAAATTAATCAAAAAACATTTTTTATTATGAAGAATTTTCCTGTAAAAGTAAATGGCAAAGAATACTGGATTTCACGTTCAGTAGCAGCAGTAGGTTTTGTATTTAAGAAAGTAAACAATACTATTTATGCTCTTGTAGAACAAAGAGGTGTAGGGGCAGCAGATAATATACACTCATATTGTGTAGCCTGCGGTTATATAGATTTTGATGAAAACGGTAGGCGTTGTATAGCACGGGAGATGCTTGAGGAATGTGGTTTTAAATGCAATATTAATAAGTTATCTCTTGTATCAGTTACTACTGACCCCAGAGGAAATAAACAAAATATTTCTTTACAATATGTATATAAAGCCGACGTTAATGAAAATTATGACCTTAATTCACGCAGAGGTGGCGAAGAAAATGAAATAGAAAAAGTGGAATGGATACCTGTTGCTTCCGTTAACGGTGATAAGATTACTTTTAAGGATGACTATATTAAAGATAAAACATGGGCGTTTAATCACGATAAATTAATTAAATATTATATAGAACATTATGAAACGTTGCAAGAAATCCCAGAAAATATCGTTTACGATTGACGATTATATCAGAGCGAATAAAGCGATAAATCGTTTGGAAGAACTGGAAAGAAATGGGGGTCATTGGACAGCAGTCAACAGACCTCATAAAAATAAAAAGAAATATGATAGAAAAAGAGACCGCAAGATTGATTCTGACGGTCTCTTTAATTTTTTATTTATATAGATAATTAAATATCAAATTTTATTTCCATCTTTTTTAATTAAAATTAATGTTTGGGTATTTATTTAAATCATAAGCGATTAAACCAATTGCGTCCGCATAGACATAAATAATCTGGTTTTTATTTGCAGTTCCGCATACACTTGCCATATCTGTCGGGGCAAGTTTTTTGCCTTGGTATACTAAATTATTAATGTTAACTTTAATTTTTTCTGGAGCGAATAAATTATTTGTATTTACGTCCTCTTCTGTTTTATTTGTATAATCTTCAAAAATAATAAATCCCTGATATTCAGGATTACTATCCCATCCGTCAATAGTACAATTATTAATATTTATTACCACATTCTTTGAATTAGTTTTATTGCTTATACGTAAGGCATTGGATACTTTATCAAAATGGCAATTATTTAAAGTAATAACAGAATTATTTTCAGTTGCAAATATTAAAATTGCATTATTTGCAAATTCACCTTTAAACTTACAGTTCTCAAATATTATATTTTTAACCTGTTGGGTAGCAGTTGTTGATAATCCTATTTCAATACCATTGTATATATTATTTGAATCAAATACCATATCCTTGAATAAAATAAATTCGGCATTATTAATCTGTATAACAGAATTACCATTTGCTTTAGGGAAATCGCCATTTAAATTTAAATCTCTTATTTCAATATCGTTAGCATTTAATTTTAAACGCGCATCATTTGTCATGGAAACATTATTTAATTCAATTGATTTACCAGAAATATTTGCAGTCGTATTTATATTTCCTGAAATGATGTAATCCTTTTTAGCATCAGCCATTTCAGGTATCACATCATTCGTAATCTCAATTATTTCTATGTTACTTTTATTAATAGCATCTAATTTCATTTGCAACATTTTGACATTTGTTGACAAAGAATTAACAATATCATTAATGTTTTCAAAATCTTCCAAATATGCTATTTTGTGTGCTTCTGGTCCACTTTGACTCTTTTCCTGTATTGTAGGTCTTACACCGTCAGGAGTGTTGATATTAGTTAAAGTATACGGCGAGCCGACATCTACGACATTCCATCTATTTAATTGAATTAAACTAATTGCCTTACCATTTACATCAACTTTATTCTCAAGTTCTTCTGAATTAGAACGTGCATTCACTAACTCGTCATTATCAAGTGTGATTACCTTTTTAGTCCTACCCTGATATTCAGAAGTCGTAAATTGAACAGTCTTATCCATCCCAGATTTTAATTCATCCTTTGTCGGATAATTTTCTAATGACTGATGTTCAGTTAGATAATTTCCTTTTGGTTGGAATAAATCATTACTTTCATCTTTTGTATAGACTTCTGTACTGTTAATTTTTTTACCTATTTCAGTAAATACTGTAGTAGCAAAATTAGGATCATCACCCAATGCTTTACTTAATTCTAATAGAGTATCTAAACTCTCTGGTGCATTATCAACTAAATTGCCGATTTTATCTTCTATATCTTTTTTGGTAGCAAAATCACCTAATACCTTTGACAAATCAATTTTTAATTCATCAGAATTATCCCCTATACTGAATACGAGTTCTTTTGTATTCTCATCAAATCTAATATTCTGTAAATATTTGTCTTCAATTACAACAGTACTTACATTCTTGCCATTAATAGACAACTGTAATTCCTGTCCCTCGGAAGTCAATTTTGTTGTATTAAAAGATTTGTCAACTAACGACTGAATCTCTTCACTACTTACACTCTTAGAAGATAATGCAATAAAATTATTAACACCATCAACGTAACCCCACGTGTTAAAATAACTGTTATTATACATAATAATATATTATATAAATTTCTTATATAATATAAATAGTTTTTTTATTTCATTAATTATAATTAAAATAGTACTTAATAAAAAAAAAACGGATAGACCTAATAATCTATCCGTTACATATTTAATTTAATTAATTTAATACTATACACTGTATTACAAATATACTATTATTTTTCTTTATAATATCACCTTAAATATGAATTTATTTACCACAACAAAAATGATACATAAATATATCAAGCAAAACACTATTGTCTCAAACCTACCTCCTGTTCTAACAAACCCCGCGAGAGGAAAATGCATCTTCGCATTCACTGGCCATAACAGCGAAACCCCTCCCTTGGTCATCAAATCAAGAAAGATGTGAACCATCACTCCATATGCAACCCATTCATTCAGCAGCCACATAAGTCCCGCGAACAGCAGACTGTGGGTAAATCCGCGATGCCTAAACATTTTCGATACGAACGGAATGGTCTTTCCTATCATACTCCCACCGTGGTCTATGTCTGGAAGTACGGAGCCGAACGACAGCAACATTCCAGACGTAAGACTGTCACATAAAATCAACGAGGCCAGCAGTCCGCCTCCCAAGTGAGTTTTTCCTGTCATATTATATTTTATTCCACATTATCTGCATAGACGATTTTTCACTTTTCTTCATAAAGTCTGTACTTGTCCACCGTTTCAACCGAACCGTCGGAATACCGTACCCTCACCTGACTTACACCGTTCTGAATGATGGTAATGGTGAAAGTATGTCCAGGGTCGAATTCATCATTGATAAGATATTTTGTTACTTGTAGTGCAACACCAGTCTTTAATTTATCGACGAATTTCTTGTATTTATAGTGTTCATGAAAAAAGAATATGAGAAATGCGACAAACCCCGCTACCCACAAAATGAAATAAAGATTTTCAATTATATTCATAGCAAGTATATTTTAGTTTATAAAATTCATATGCAAATTTATGGCTAATAAATGTAATGGACAAATATATTGTGTTAAAAAATATAAAAAATACCGTTTAATGAAAACAAGAGGCTTGTAAAAAGTGGAAAAAATTTTCTGGAAAAATTTTTTGAGAACACATTTTTACATATAAAATAATGAAATTATAAAAAGGCTTTATTTTTAAAATAGGAAAAAATATCCAGGAAAATTTTTAAAAACAAATATGTTAAAATAAAAAAATAGGTTTTTAAAAAGAGGGTTTATTTTAATATTGAAAAAATTCTGGGAAAAATTTTTTAAATTGTATGAGCAACCGTGTGCGTATATTGACTTTCACATAGGGAGGTATCTGAGTGGGGGGTTACGGAGGTAGGGGGTGTAGGGAGTCCCCCTCATACCCCTATGTTCCACGTGGAACAATTTTAACTTTTATTAACAATATAATTTTTTTGTAAAATAACTTAAAAGATGCTAACTTTTTTGTCAACATCTTTTAAGTTAAATTTATTTAATAAATCTTTATGCAGCTTCAAGGAGTCTGTTAGCGAGTTCAAGTTTTTTATATCCGTTTCCGACCATCAGGCTTGTAAACTCATCCTCCTCGCTCTTATAAACGGTATCGTTATGAAGTAAGGTAGTTACACCGTTTAAGAGCCACAGTTTAGAGCCACGATACATATCTTGTCCGATACCGAAATCAATAGACTGCTGAAGTTTTTCAATTTGATTTTTTGCACGTGTTGAAATCTCATCTACGCTGTCAAGTTTGCGGTTGTTTTCAAGATACGACTTGAATGCTTTTTCATTAGGCACATACATTCTGACAGCAAAATCTTGAATGAAATCAGTGTCAACTTTTTGATTTGCCAGACGTTTCATTCGTGCCACAAATTCTTCATTAAATACTTTGGTACGTTCAATGAAACGAGCGGCGATTTTCGGCATGTCTTCAAGACGCTCGCCTACTTTTTTGGTATGTTTGTAAACAAGTTTATCTGAAGAGTGGTCACGGCACATAGATACTTGTAAAGTATTTTGGCAGACTACACGAATATCAGTGAAATAAATTTTTACTGCACCACTGCCGTCATGTGAAGTAGTAAAGATAACATAATTATTGACCATATCTTTTTTAGCGTCATCTATAAAGCAATCGCCAAGTTTGCAAGATACATATATACGTTCTCCGTTTCCAAGAGCGCCAGCGGTTTCAATGATAGAATCTGCACCACTTTCAGACTGAAGGAAATCAATAAACTCAAACGCCTTTGCATTTTGCACTACGCCATAATCAGAGCCAACAATACCAAGAGTTTCGTTTGTGTCTTGACGTGAAGTTGCACAATGTGAAGAAATGATATCCTTCATTGTCAGACCTTCAATTGGCAATCCGTTTTTAATTGCCTCTATCATTTGGGGTGTTACTTTGACGAGAGGTTGTTTTGCAACTTCGTAATTGCACTTTGCACGTTCAATTACTTCATTGATGGGAAGCACTTCTTTTTCGGTGTTATTGAAAGCACCATAAAGTGAACGGAAAGCTACATTGTTGGGGGTGTCATTAAATCTGCTCATAACTTTTATATTTTATTGGGTTAAACTATTTGTTTTTTAATTACACTGCAAAGTTAATACTATTTTCTGAGAAATCCAAATTATCTAATGTGTTTAACATTTATTTAACATTTCTCTTGTTTAACTTTGGTTGTTTGTTTTTACTGATGCAAAGTTAATAATAATATTTCATTCCACCAAAATTTTTGTCAAATAAATTTATGTGTTTAACAATTTTTAAGAAATGCGTTAAACTTGAGTTAATGTGAGTGGAATATTTGCATGTATCAGATATTTTTCCTAACTTTGTAGTGTCAATAAATGATAAGGGTAAGGGTAAAACCTTAAAGTATATTATCCAAAGGCATTAATCTTTTTTTGTTAAAAAATATTTAATTCAGTTAAAATAAAAAATTACCTCTACTTTCGCAAGCAAAGGTAAGTTAACACTTCAATGTAGTAATTTTTATTCGCCTTTATCAAGATATTCTAACCACTTATCCATCATTTTCTGTTCTTTTTTATTCGGGTTGTCTGTTATATATGCACCACCTAAAAGTGCTAGACAAAATCCAATAAAGAACATAATTAAAGCCATATCAGTGCCAGCAAAGAAATTTACAATATATATAAGCCATAAAAGCCACAAAATGCCGAGTGTATAAAACTTATTGTGATTTTTGATTTTAACAATCATTCTCAGTGTATTGTATTTAGCTATCTTTTTCATATTATGTTTTTGTTTTATTTTGATAGTACAAAGTTAGTGATATTATTTGAAATATCCAAATTATTTTAGTTAAAAAATGTTTAAGATAATTTATTTTTTAAGTCTGTAATTCTTTTATAAAAACCGCTTGTATGTAATGAATCAGTTAACCCTAACACTTCATAATCATAGTGATGTATAAATTCGTGTAATAAGGTATCGTAAAATGATTTAATTGATATTGTTTTATTTGTCTTTGAGGTTGTATTATATATGATTATTTTCTTTTCGGTTGGTACATACCATCCACATATTTGTCCTCTACCTTTGCAAGGACGTGGCTTGTTGGTAACTATTAGAGTTATATTATTTATTTTGAATTTCGTACAAAGGTAATTTAAAAGCGTTTCAGCGCGTTTATGACGTTGGGATATATTATCACTACTTTTTAATAGAGATTCGCTGTAATCGCTTTTAAAAGAGTTCAAGCGTACATTTTCAATCTTATTACTTATTTCGTAGTTATTAATTGTTTTCATATTATTTTGGCTGTTTGTTTTTACTGATACAAAGGTAGTAAGAAAAAATGATATATCCAAATTTAAATGATATATTTAACTTTAATTAATATAATTGTTAATAAATGTATTATATTATATAAAAAAGCATGACGGATACTATACTTTAGGATTTTATTCCTACCTCTTAATTTTTACATTACAAAGGTAGTCAAAAAATCCGATATGTGCAAATATATTTAGTTAATAAAAGTTAAGACCGACAACAATTATTTTACTAATGTCGTCGGTCAATTTATAGACAACTAAAAACAATAACCTACTTTGCTGGTGCTATTTTTAAATTAGCATATTCGTTTTGCACGTTAAGCGTTAAATGCAGTTTTTTATTATTGTGAGTGAATTTAATACCAAAGGGGTATGTAGTGCCTTTAACGTCGGTAATATCACCTATAACGTTTTTAACGTTGCAAGCCATCACTTCGGCATATTCGTTAAAATCTTCGTACTCTTTTTCGTCTTGCCATCTCATATAGAGGTTGGCAAAGAGGTTAAAAATCTTTTGGGAATTTACAAGAGTGCTATACATAATCTATTATTTGTTTTAAGTTTTACACTACAAAGGTAATACTTTTTCTTTAATCCTGCAATTTTTTTTCGTTAAAAAACGTTAGCAGATTTTTTATTTTTTCGGTTGAAAATCAGTTTTAAAAACCATCCGAGACCAAGACCGATAACAATATAAGTGAGGAATGCTATAAAGATGTTAGGGATATATGTAAGGCAGTTAATAAGCACGAGCATCATTACTGCCGCATAGATAACGAGGGAAATTGCGTTGAGTATCATATCTTATCTGTTTTTTAATTACACTACAAAGTTAATGATTATTTTTGGAATATCCAAATTATTTTGGCTAAAGAATCTTAATCATTTAAGTAATTCTTATAAGCCCAATTAAAGGTAGAATTTAATTGTATTCTTTTTCATTGTCGTATTGCTTTTGTTTTACATTACAAAGGTAGTTATTATTTTTGAATTGTGCAAATAAATCAATATGTTTAACTTTATTTTAACATTAGTGTTAAACTTGAGTTAAATTCACTTTAAAACTTGCATATATCAGAATTTATTGCTAACTTTGTATTGTTCAAAGAAAGGAACTAGGCAGGAGTGAAATTCTGGAGTATTGTCGCCGACACGTCTTTATTTAAAAAGTTAAAATATATTAAATAATATAAATGTATAATAATTCCCAAACCATCAGTTTTTTATTTACTAATGGAATGGGAATATATTATGTCGGTTTATTTTCGTTATTAATTCTTAATGAGATTAGTCGTGCCCATCTTTACCTTATCCACTTCGGTATAATTTATTTTGCGTTCTTTTAGAGCCTTAATAAGGATGTTGCGTTGTTTTGTAGTCGTTTGTGAGTATTTTGTCATATTGACAATAAACGTGCCGTCTTTTTTGTTATACTGGCCGATAGCAGTATCATAGGAGTATAGAGTGCTGTTGACAAAGTGCATAGAGCCGTTATACATTTTGGCGTTGCTGATGCCGTTGAGGTTGCAGTCTACGAAATTGTTCACGAGGTCGTTATTTGCTATCATAATCTTAAAATTTAGATTGTTATTTATTTAGTTGTTGTTCTCTTATTTTGATATTGCAAAGTTAATGCTTTTTTCTGAACTATGCAAATATTTCAGTTTAAAAAATGTTAAACGAAATACTTTTTTGCACTGAATTGCTTTTCAAAACATACCATTGAGGTATTGCTGTCAGGGAATGATCGGCACATATTTTGTGCCTCCTCTAATGATAGACCACGGGCGAGAATCTCTCTACGTTGTGACTTACGATATACCTTAAACACTTTGTATGTACCGATGTATTTTTTATTTTCCATAATCTTATATTTGTTTTTGATTTACGATGCAAAGTTAATGCTTTAGTCGTAATCTACCAAATATTTTGGCCTATTTAACTTGAGTTTAACATTTGTGTTAAAATTGTGTTAAAGCCTTTTTAAAACTTGTACATCTCAAAAATTATTGCTACCTTTGTAGTGTTGAAAGGAAACAACAAAGGTAGAAGTAAAATTCTAAAGTATAGTTTCCGACATGCGTTTTTTTTATATATTAAAAATTGTTAAAAATTAACCCAACTCACTATTTTTCAATGAGTTGGGATTGGTTAAAACAAAACTATTATTCAAAAATTATAAATCTATTTAATTTCGGTCTCTTATAAGGTTCATACCCTTACCTCCTTGTTTAAGCGTTAAAACTAAATATCATATCAAAATTATAAATCTATTTTAGGGCGATGCTCTTGATTTCATATACGATTTATCTTTTTTCTTTTAACACTGCAAAGTTACAACTTATTTTTGAAATCTGCAAATATTTTTTGCTAAAAAATATTAAAAAATGATGTAGCCATATTTTTTCTTTAACTCATCAGCGTTAAGCCACATTTGATATATTTCATCATAAGTTATACCACCAACGATGGCCATAATATCAAAAATGCGTTCTCTTATGGTTGAATCACTTACATTGATAGCTTCATAAAAATCATCGCCATGCCTCATTGATGCAAGCAATTCAACGAATGTTATATGTTCATTGATATTATTACCTTCCGCATCCGTAGGATAGCAATTTTTATATGTATCTTTTACTTTGGAAAGTATGCTAACACGTTTATGATTCAATATCTTTGCCATATTGTATTGTTTTGTCTGACTGAGTTGGTTTATCTCTCAATCACGATGCAAAATTAATGCTTTAGTCTGAATCTACCAAATATTTTATCCTATTTAACACGAATTTAACATCTATGTTAAAGTAATGTTAAAGTTCTTTGAAAACTTGCATAATTCAAAAATAATGGCTACCTTTGTATATCAAAAGAAAGATAGAGAGGTAGAAGTAAAATTCTAAAGTATAGTTTCCGACATGCTTTTTTTATAATAGTTAATTTTTCTTAATTTCATTAACATCATTTAACAAAAATAATTGTCTAAAAATTTGGTGAAATAAAATATTATTGCTAACTTTGCATTGTCAAAAGAAAATAACAATAACACTAAAAACAAAAACAATATGTTACGCACAATCAAATCCATCAGCGAGTTTAAGGAAATGTCAACCCTTACACATGACAACCGCAAAACGGCAAGTGAAAACTGGTCAAAAACATGGGGAATGGCTTATTGGATGGATGTATGGTTTTATAAGGAATACTCTATAGGTAGCCTTAAATACCGTGTAGGTCAAGTGGTACAACGCCACACCAAATACAGCGTTAAAAAATACTATCTTGCAGATAAGGAAATCTCTGAAAAAGAGTTTTTTGAAATGGCTAGTACTATTGAATATAAGCCAAAAAACAGAGTGATTTATACGCAACCTAAGCCGAAATATCAGCAGTTAAGTCTATTTGATGAGGAAGTGAGTTAACAATCTTTAACTAAAATAATTTGCAAAGGTGGGAAATTATTCCTATCTTTGCAAAGTAAGGTGTTAAAATTGCAAATCATCTTGGTTTGACTACCTTTGCAGAAAAATTCAATAAATTTGTTTATCTGCCGTGGAAAACTGCAGAGCAGATGTCTGAACGCTATGAGATTACCGAAGATTTTCTCAGAAACGTAACATCTTTATATGGAATAAAAGCAACTAGGTATCTATCCCAATTCCTTTAGTATATGTACTCAAATGCGTACTAAAATAAATGATAATGATTAACAAAAATTAATTAAAATAATTTTGTTATGTCAGAATAAATGACTAACTTTGCAGTGTAATTAAGAAATCAACTAAATACATTATATTATGGCAAAGAGAATTAACGGCAAGAATTTTGATATACTTTCCAACGTTAAAAGCACATACAAGCATATCTATCCACAGGATAAGGATGCGAAATATATCAAAGATAATATTACCTTTGCCAATGTGCTTGCAGAAATACAGAACGGCAATGACTTCTACGATATAACGTTTACTGACCAATATTCCGACTCCCTTATGAGAGAACGTATTTTTACAATCTTATCAAAGGTAAGCGGCGTGGACTACGATAAAATCTATTATATGTGGCTTAATAACGCTTAACAATTTTTAAGGAAATAAATTTGCATAATTCAAAAATATACCTTAACTTTGTAGTGTAAAACCAAAAGAAATAGAGAGAATATGAGATATAAAATGTATAACCCCCTAAATGATAAACCTCCGCCTTAAAGAGGATTATATAATTTATTTGATATATTGAGTTTAAAAAACTAACTATAATATAGTTATCAAGTTTATCGGATTCCGTTTAGAGATAACGCCAAACGCCACAGTTATGGCCAGAGACCGACCTTAAATTACATTATTTAGATTGTATTTTTATAATTATAAATTTTGACTGATTCTCTGATATTATGGGAATCAGTCTATTTTTCAAATGAGATAATAATTAACAATTCATTAACATTTATTAAGGGAAAAAATTTGCATAATTCAGAAAAAAGCATTAACTTTGTAATGTAAAAGAAAAAGGAACAATAACAGCTAAATAACGATAATATGACTACTTTTGAAAAGATACTGAGTGATAACGAAAAGTATAACAAATGCGCTAATAACTACGAATTAGTATCTTCGTTAAAAGCTGATTATACTGAAATATATACAAAGTTAAGGGATAACCTTCCCAAGTATGCAGACCATCTATTAGGTGCATTTTCTAGCTTTTGTCCGTTTCTTCAATATATAACAATAGAAGCATTAAAAACAGAGGATTTACCTAATAACATCAGTCAAAACGGCATTTTCGTATCTTTTAAAATCGACCTTATGAGTCATACTATTGAGGTAGGCGATAGTGGCCATATTTACCTATCAAGAGAGGAACAGAAAGCAACATATTTGGCGATGACCAATATAAAGAAATTGTGCAAAGCCCGTAAAGTGAAATGGCATAGAAAATATACCTATAAGAGTGTAGAGGATTTAATAAAGCATATTACAGCGTTTTACGAAAGAGTTATGGGATGCGTAGAGGAATATACGGGCGGTTATCCATATAAGCAAGGGAACGGATGGACTGACCCCCAAATGAATGGAAAAATGGTCGTTTAAAATAGTTGTTGTTTGCATTTGTTAGATGCACTAAATCTTAAAATAGAATACATTAATGTAAAAACCGCTGGTTCGTGAGAATAGGCGGTTTTATTATTTAACAATCCGTTAACGTTTATTAACTAAAAATATTTGGCATTATCAGAAATTATTGCTAACTTTGTATTGTCAATGAGGGAGAAATCATTGAAGGGCAGAAGTAAGATTCTGGAGTATAGTATCCGACATGGCTTTTTTATATTAGTTAAAATAATTAAATATCTGTTTATAATTGCAAATTCACAATTGCAAATTATTCCTCTTACGAGAACCGTTTCAAGAAAGCCCACGGCTTTAGACATGGGAGTATGTCAAATTAATAATCTATATGAGTCAAATAATACAAATATCCATATAAGCGATTTTAAGGCGTATTCTACGGCTTTTAGAGTATAAAATAATAAAGTTATTCATCCATATAGTAAAACGCGCCAGAACGTCTAAAAACAGCCTTATTTTTGATTAATAATTATTAACTAAAAAAGATAGCAAAATATTTGGTAGATTGAAATAAAATACCTAACTTTGCAACGTCAAACGATAAAAACGATGACAGCAAAGGAAATAAGAAAATATGAGTTATTAAGATTAATTAACTAAATTAATTTGCGTAATTTAGAAAATAGTATTAACTTTGCAACGTGAACGACAAACATAGTATAAACAAAAAACAATAACGATTATGTCAACACCAAATTTCGCTTACCAAAACCGTTGTATCGTGGTAACTAACGATGACTATGAAATGGATAATCTACCTTCTATGGGCAAATGGCTCAACGGCAACCGTAATTATCCTAGTCGTGAATTGGCAGTAAGTGACGACTTCAATTTCTTCGATGTCGTTATCACAAGCGGTTACTATCAAGATGCCTGCATTGACTACATACGCAATGAGCAGACCGCTGAATACTTCCTCGGTGATACAATGTACTATCCCACAAAACGTGAATTGTTCAACGACTGCAAAGAGGAATTCGGTTTATCTGAATACCGCCTGCGCAAAATATGCGGAAAGGTAAAAGACTTCAACGATTACGATGAATGGATTGAATCCGCATACGATAAAATTACAGAATACCTTGCTGACAATGAGGAACGCAAAGTAAATGAATATCTTGACGGAGTGAAGAAACTCTATGGATATGAAGAAGTAAAATGCGCTGGCGTATTCAGCAATGGAGAAGGAATATATGAAAAAGTTGGTTAAATAAATTAACAAAAGGTGAAACGCTAGGAGTTAAATATGTACTCAAATGAGTAACCTCCTAGCGACCTACCTGAAAATAAATGATGTTAATTTATATTAAATAACTCAGAAATACTTGCATATTACATCTGAAAGTATTAACTTTGCAGTATCAAATCAATAAATCAATAACTAAACACATCAGAACAATGGCACAGATTAACGTATCATTCGGAACATATAACGTAACTCGCAATACCGATAACGTTGAAGGCAAAGGCGTGAAAGTATCAACAATGGACGGCATCCCAGTATACGCATACGCAAAAATAGATTGGTGGAATACCGATGCAATCGTTGAATCTTTGGAACGTGATAAAGATAAACTGATACAATTTGAAAAGCAGAAACGTGGAATGAATTGACATACTCCCATGTCTAAATAACGTGGGATTCTTGGTTCAGACATAACTGCCTCAAATCGAATGATTTGTCGGTCTTACTGTTACTCGCCAATTCGGAAATGCCCTTCCGAAGTTTATATATATATGTTAAATATAAAATATTTCTAAAAAATTTTCAAATATTTTATAAGTTTCAATTCATCCCACGTCTAAAGCCGTGGGCTTTCTTGAAACGGTTCTTGTACGATATCCCACATATACTCTGAATATGTACTCACTTGAGTACTAAGTTAAAAAAATCCCCAGTATATAAACGGTCCAGATCTATACTAGAATTATATATTAATTTATTTAAATATAATATAACTAGAATTCTAGAAAATAATATATAAAAATTAATTAAATGATAAATTTATATT
>ULRS01005835.1_pt1 | contig 16527 bp, 15 predicted proteins | sample 1955671 | NCBI WGS metagenome assembly ULRS01 (sample SAMEA4835689, study PRJEB28245) | human gut metagenome | biome: gut microbiome; material: fecal sample | place: Denmark | collected 2008
ATCTACCGGAGCCAGAAGAAGCGCCGCGGGCGCTCCGCTTATCTGCTCTCCGTAGAGGCCGAGGCCGTCAAGGATGGCAAATCCCGTACAGCTGGTCTATGTCCGCAACAAGAACAAGCGCAGCGACTACCTCGTCCTGGTCTCGACGGACCTGACGTTGTCAGAAGAAGAGATCATCCAGACTTATGGCAAGCGCTGGAATATCGAGGTCTTCTTCAAGATGTGCAAGTCCTACCTGAAGCTGGGCAAAGAGACGAGATCCATCTCCTACGACGCCCTGACCGCTCACACGGCCATTGTCTTTGCGCGCTACATGATGCTCGCGCTGGAGCAGCGGCGCAACATGGATGAGAGGAGCCTTGGCGAGCTCTTTTACTTGACGATAGATGAGCTGGAAGACCTGCATTATCTGGACGCTCTGGCCTCACTCCTGAGCCTGCTGATGGACTGCGCAAAAGAAGCAGAGATTCTTGACGAAGAGCAGGTTAACCAGCTGCTCGATCTGTTCGTGGCAAAACTGCCTGATCTATGGGGAAAGTGCCTGAAACAGTGTGCATGATGTGATGATGGTGCATGCCTGAAATCCTGATAAATCCTTATCTCACAAGGGTTTTAGGTGTGCGAAGTTTGAGTGCTTTACATATTCTACACATTCAGCATAACTAATCGACTTGCTCAAGTAATTTTTTTGCTCTTCTGTATATCTTTCTTATCGATCTCCAACAACAAGGATTTTCGTCCGTATCCCTTCATGACAAAGTTTAGTATCAAGTTCCTTTAATTTTGTTAAACGCTTCTTATCTTTTCCAACAAAAAAGATATCTGATGTATATTCAAAATCTTGTAATTCCTCTTCATCAAAATAAAGGTTTAAAAAATAAAACTGTGGATTATATAATAAATTATATTTCTTGCAATCATTCTTATCAAATGACCAAATTTCACAACCTATTCGTTTCAATTTCTGAAGCAATTTAATATTTTTTATTATATTATAGTAATATATAATTAAGCGCGCATTTGGTGCACTATAATGAATATATTCGGCTATATCTGTATCATCAAAGATATCAAATAAAATAATTTTATTGTAATCAGCTAATCATTCTGTCCATTCAGAATTATACCAATGGCTTTTATTGCCAATATTAAACTTATAGTTTAATTTAAAGAGCATCTTTGCAAATCCATGAATTTCTCGATAAACAGGGACAGCATTTACCTTTCTAGTTTGTATCATAGATTGGCTTAACCAATCCTTTCGACTCAACAATATCAAGCTACGTTTTCCTGCCATTTTATGTACCCACACCAGAATATTATATTAAGACTAGATTTTCTCCTTAATGCTATTCATATAAAAAGAGGATGATTAAAATTCTATAAACTTCTATATCAATATATCCATATCTGCCTCATCTTATATCGAATCAAGTCAATAATTAGATTTGTTCTTCATACTGCTTCTCTTTAAGGACAACTACTGGAATTCCGTTTTTCTTTCCCATCTTCTCTTTCCAGCGGATGATACAGCTCTGTCTTACTTCCTGTGTCCTAGTTCGATATACGATACGATAAAACACATCGCACTCTGCCAAATCTTCCTTCAGTAAGCGCTCGGAAGAAAGTACTTGCTCCATAGCATGCAGAACATTAGAGCCCTTGAGTTCAATCAGATAAGCTGATTTCTTATCCTGATTCATAACCAAGAAATCACACCGTTGTTCATGTTCCGAAAAGACCTGACCATCCAGTTAATATTGCACAACACATGAACGGTCTTTATTAACGGCAATATGCTTGCAGGGATTTCGGCTTTCCCTGTCTTGTGATACAATCTTTGACTGTCGCTCACTGCACAGGGATCGAAACTGGGCTAACTTACCCATTATCTTTCTCCATTTGCCATTTGAGCTCCATCAAAGCATCATTCTCATTATTGATGGTATCTGATGCCCCATCAATCAGACTGTTGTCAATCAAGCCATCCTCCATGCCATCTATGACCTGACCATTGATGACATGCACTGCCTTGGTCCAAGAAGCATCTAAGGCCTCACATGACGGTACAATTGCATTGCGCTGCTCATCTGCTGAATGAATTTCGGCAGCATAGAGCAGGTTGTTGAACTCTCCCAAGATATAGGGGCTGTGAGTCGTGACGATGACCTGACTCCCTGCATGTGCAAAGGTCGCCAATGCCTCGGCCATGTATTTCTGTGAATCTGGATAAAGATGAGCCTCTGGCTCTTCTAAGATGATGCAGGAAGGCTTGCCCTCTAACAGGTAATAGAAGAGTAGGTTCAATGCCCATACCGTTTCCTGCTGACCAGAAGAAGCGAAGTTGACCTTGATGGACTTCCCTGGCTTATTCATATCAAGCAAGAGACGTTCCTCGCCCGCACGATAGCAGTAACGCGCTTTGAGAATCTTTCCTGCTAACTGTATCATATGCTTTAACACGGTCAGATTCAGCTCCCGATCCGTCGTCTCGATTTCCTGTTTCAACAAGCCATCTAAGCCATTGGCAAAGGATTGACGCAGGGACAGGATCTGATGGATGTATGCATTGGTACAATAATCTAACGCAGGCAACTGACGATTTGGATCTGTAAACAGTACTGGGAGCTGATCGCTCAAGAGCGTGATCATGCTGCGCCCTGCAGGGATATAAACAGCATCCACCATTTCTGATGACTGGCTAAAATCACGACTCAACTGGAACAATACCGTTTGAGAATGTGTTTGCGGATGTATTCCCTTGGTGATTTCCAGCCACTGTTCATCTGCAAAATCATACCGGATCTGCATCACATCAGAGAGTTCCGTCAGATTGCCAAACATACGCAAGAATACAGACCGGAGCCATTTATCAATCTGTACAGCAGCTAAAGTCTGTGACTGAATATACTGCTGTGCAAGTTTGAAGAAGTAAATCAACTTCGCCAAGGTGCTCTTGCCGCTCGCCTGCGGCCCTGTCATGACGGTCAATCTCGGTATCTCGATATCACAGGACTGAATTGGGCCAAAGTCACGCACACACAGGCGCTGCATCTTTTCCACCCTCTCACCTTCTCTCAAGATTCTTTTGACAGTATCCCTACAATACGCTGAATCAGTTTATCCTGGCCGTATTTTGCATTGGCTCCCATCAGGCCTTGACGATATACGTCTGCCTTTTCCGAGAAGGTATTGACGAATTGCTCCAACTGCTTAGAGAATACATCCACTGAATCGAGTTTGACCGCTTCACCAATCTTGAACTCGCTCAGGATCTCCGGATTCATCTCGGGCGACTGCAAGACAGGCTTGTAGTAGCCGATTGCGGTAAACAGCATGGCACTTGGCTGATAGCGGTAACGCTCAGCACCGTATGGCAAGAGCAGGACATCTATATCCATAAGCTCGCGCTGCCATTCAATGCCCAAGAGGTTCTTGTGCAGGAAGCGGATATTATCGTGCGATGCATACTCTCGTCTCAATCGCTCAAAGTCGTCGCTGTCTACCTGCGTCACGGTTGCGCCCTGCACGACAAGCTCGACAGGATTCGTAAAAGTCGCCTTGACAAATGCCTGTAGGAAAAAATCTAAGTTCTTCTCGCGACGATACTGTCCGAAAAAACCGAGTCGCAGTGGATCATGAACATGAAACTCCGGCGTTACTGGCAAGTCAAAAGGAACGTAGACGGGTGCCATGACCGTGTGGAAATTTGGGCAATCCGCCAGTTCGGGGAATGAGGTCTGCAAACCAAGAGCACCGAGATGGATGTTCGAATATGAGCGAAGACTCTTGACGCCGTCACAGAAGCGCTCCCTGTCCTTCGGCATGATCCCGTGAAACAGGAATAAGACAGGGACAGGGCTGTTCTTGATTGCACTATTTCGGACAGAACGCATGACGCGCCAGCTGTTCGTCGGCACGATGATGGCATCGCAACGTCCCTGCTCTGCCTTACGGCAGGCGCTGTTGAACCAGGCCAAGCGACGGCGCTCTCGCTGGAATGACAGCCAGAGCCGCTTGAGACGCCCTGCTCCTGCATATGATATCGCCTCGCCGCCATCCAAGTACTCAACATCACAGTGATAGTCCAGCTTGAAGGGGAAATGCTCTGGCACAAAGAAGACAGGCTCATGCCCCTGCTTCTTGAGCTCTTCCACCAGGATGCGATCAAATTCGACTTCATGACCTGCGGGCATGACGATGGACTCTAATATAGCAATGTGCATGATCTTCACTCCTATAAACGACCATCTTCATCATGGTACAGAAAATACAACTTGATGTATTTATTCATGGTATAAAAGTAATGATTTGTAGAAAGTATCCAGCCCATTTTCCCATCCAAGAAGCCCAGATTCAGGATGTATACCTTAAAAAACGCCCAGAAAGGGCGCAGTACAATGTCTATGAAAAAACTGCACTTCTTATGATTCTTTTTATACTTTGCAGCCGCTAACGTCGTATAGTTATTGAGTTTATTCAATTGCTGACTCCATGTATCATACGTGTAATGATACATGACGCCATGCAACTTCTCATTCGGATACGGTGTCACGATTTTAGGATGGACATATCCTTCTACATAGGACCTTTCCGCCGGAAAAAGTCGATTGACATAGTCAGGTCGTAGGACTCCATGTGTAGCATGGTGATGATAAAATTTATTTTCGCGCTGAATCCAATATGCTTTCTTATCGCCCTTAGCAACGACAGAACAGATTTCCCCTGCCAATGGCTCTGAAATGCGCTCATCAGCATCTACGAACAATACCCACTCACACTTGGCCTGTTGGATGGCAAAGGTCTGCTGTCCGCCCCAATCGCCATTCATACCGCGCTGTATCACTCGCGCGCCTAAGCGCTCGGCTATCTCTTTTGTCCGGTCTGTACTGAAGTCATCAATTACTAATATGTCATCAGCAAACTGCAGTGTCTTGATGCACGCTTCTATATTCCGTTCTTCGTTCTTTGCCAGGATCAATGCTGAAATCTGAGCCACAATACCCCTCTTTTCCGTATAGTTTTTACTATACCATCACTTCATCAAATCTCTGACATGATCTGCAATAGAAGCATCAACCTCATCGAGCAGGGCGTAGCGCTTGCGGTAGTTGGCACGCTTGCGCGTGGGGACTTCTTCCATGGTCTTGCGGTATTCTGTCATCGGCAGTTCGTAGAAGCGCTGGTCGGCACACGGACGGCCGCCTGACTCCTTCCAGAAGTCGCTGAAGCTCGTCTTGAGCTTGCGGTCGCGGCGGATGTGGTTATTCGCGTAGTAGCCGTAGTTCGTGACAGCGTAGATGTGCTTGAGGCCGAGGGCCTTGGCCGTCTCCTGCGTCGCGTGCAGGATGAAGTTCTTCGTGCGGTAGGCATGGCAGCGCTTCGTGACTTTCTTGACGATGTCCTTGGCGTTCTCCATGTTTGGCCCCTGCATCGCGCCGATCCAAAGTGCCCACTCACCGGCCTTGTTCGGCGCAATCCAGAACATCATCTGATAGAGGTCCGCGTCATCGAGGCGCAGTACGATGGACAAGAGCCCTTCTTTGCGCTGGCCGGGATGATACGACAATTCGAAGCGCAGATGGCCGCCTTCATCATGGCTTTCCCAGAGAATGTAGTGCGCATCTCTATAAAGACCCAGGAACGCATCTTCCTTGAGATGCTTTGCCAGATAGTCCATATGTTGCTCGACGAGCTTGGCGCGCTCGTCGAACGTCGACTTATTGTAAAAGAAAGCACGCGTCGGCTGCTCGTAGACAAAAGGATACTCTTCCGCCAGTCTGCTGAGAAGTGCGTCACTCATGAAGAACTGGTGCAGGCGGTTCATGCGCCCCATGTTCAGCAGGCAGCGCCCGACGAAGACCACCATGCGCCTGGCCTCGCGCGGATTCTCTGTATTGTAGATTTTCTTTCCTAAGCTTATATAGTCCAGCATGCATTCCATTCCTTATATGTATTCTGCAAGATGACCTCATCATCCTTCTTATCATAAGTTTACTCTAAACAGGTCCATTGTGCAAATAGTAAACGAAAACCCTATCTTGCGACAGGGTTTTCATTTACTATACCTCATCTCAGCCATATCGTGAGAAGTTACAATCTTCAATGGAAGTTGCTCAATATCTCTGGATGACGGCAAATCCAGGCTGTCAGGGCATCGACGCCAGCAATTTCATCCGCATAGCGGACGCCCGTGCTCTCCTTTGTTGGCAGCTCTTGGTCTGTGACAATCGTGGATTGGTATACGGGTGTCTGCGCTGAGCCCACATTCTCCTTGGTGAGCCAGTGATACGGCGTCACGACATGGTCAAGCGGCTCGGTCAGTGACGGCACGAGGGAGTAGTACGGGAAGCCCTTGGGGGCAATCAGCTCGAAGATGGTCGGCATGATGTTCATATGGCCGCCAATCGTATTGCCTGCGAGGATGTCCTGCGTAAGCTCTGGATGGTGCATCGCAAAGGAAGTGCAGAACTGCTCGCGCAGAGTGACATCCTGGCGCGTCAGCGTATCGCCCGGATGGATGGGGATGCTTGCATGGTCGCCCGTCACGATAAACAACGCATCTGGATAGACGCGCTTCATCTCCGTCACAAAGTCTGAGATGGCCTTATCGCTGTACCAGTAAGTACCCAAGATTTTCTGCTTTTTGTGATTATGCCGCACGGATTCCGGCAGATCCTTGAGGACTGCATCGGCATCGAATCCAAGCTTCTTGAGTGGCATCTTGTAGGGACCGTGGTTCGAGGTCGTGTAGATGTAGTGAAAGGTCGGCGTGTCATCATCCATCTCCTGGATAAGCTCCGCTGCATGCTGCAGGAAGATATGGTCGTAGACGCCCACCCATGTCTTCGGCGAGTCAGGCGGGCAGAACTCTGTCGCGCCCATGACCTTGTCAAAGCCCACGGCAGGGCCGAACTTGTCAAAGTTGCCGTACGTGGGATTGCCGCCGTACCAATAGATGGAGCGGTAGCCAAGCTTGCGCAGCTGATTGGGCAGAGTCGTGGCCAGCGTACCGTGCCAGAAATCTTCGCGTTCGTTGAGCTCCAGCTTGGCATCAAAGATGCCTGTCATCAGGCTGACAATGGCGGGGCGCGAGATCATGCCCGCTGGCAGGAAATTGTTGAGCGAGACGGTATGCGGGTCCTGGCGGAACACTTTGGCACCGTCCATGATGTGGTAGTTGCTGTAGATGTCGTCAAGTGGCATCTGGGCGTAGCTCTCACCCACGATCAGGAAGATGTGCTTCGGCTTCTTGATGCGTGCGCCCTTTGCCTCATGCACGAATGCTTCGGCCGGATTCTTGAGCTCCTTCCACTTGCCGCCTTTCATCACTTCGGGCATAATGGCATCGATGACAGGTTCATCCTCCTCATCAGTATGGCTCAGGCCTTCCTGAAGCGGATGCTTGAGCACGTTCTCAAGCGCGACGAGGTCATCCACCGTCGCACGCGCCATGAATATGTCCTCTTTGACGATGCTCGGGATGGTATCCCATTCTGGTTTATTGTCGTGAATCAGCGTGCCGCCATAGCGGAAGTAGTAAAACAGCAGGGCCACACCGATTACGATGGCAACATTGATGGCAATCTGCAAGGCCCCCGACGGCACAAGGTAGTACGTCAGCTGCGGGATGGAGAGGAATGCGCCCCCAGCCCACCAACAGAGCAGTGTGTACGGGATGTAGCTGATCATCAGCAAGGCGCCGTGATTCTGGTGGAAGAAGATATCCAGCAGATTGTGCTTCTCGGCCTTCTTGCCCAACCACAGAGTGCTGTTGTAGATATCATGATAGTGATAGTAAAAGATCATCTTGCCCAGAAAGGCCGTATAGAGCACAACGGCATAGATCGTGACTGCGACCTGGCGGATGGTATCGCCCGCCTCAAAGTACGATGGCAGGAATGCGCCTGGCAGGCTGACAAGGACAACAAGCAGCAAGAACACATACGCATTAAAGTCCATGCCCCACCAGAAACCGTAGCGAAAGCAGGCCAGCCACTTCCGCCATTCACCGAACGGATTCTTCTTGGGGCGGTAGACCTCAATGAAGATCAAACGGAACAGCGCGCACAGAACAGGCGGCAGTATCGCAATCTGCAGATCCTGCTGTATCCCGTCAAAAAATAATGAAAACATATCGTTCACCTCTATTAGCTATCTCAGACGATTGCTCACAGCAACCACTCTATAGTTTAATCGATGCACGAAACTTCTGCAATAAAAAAAGAACCATGCTCAGCATGATTCTTTATTATAGGAACATTTTGTTCTCATATCCCTTTTACCAGCTCCAGCAGGCTCCCGCCCTCGTAGCGCAGGCCTTTGAGGCCGGCGTTTTGGGCGCAGAGCATGTCGCTGTCACTGTCGCCGACAAAGCAGGACTTGGTGCGGTCGATGTGGAAGCGGGCGCAGGCGGCGTCGATGAGGCCGGTGGCGGGCTTGCGGCAGTGGCAGGCTTTGCGGTATGCGGAAAGCTTTGCCTCGGGGTGATGCGGGCAGTAGTAGAGGGCGTCGAGGTGGGCGCCGACTTTCTGGAGCTCGCAGTTCATCCAGTCGTAGACGCGCCGGACGTCGCTCTCGGGGTAGTAGCCGCGGGCGACGCCGGACTGGTTCGTCACGAGGATGGCGAGGTAGCCGCGGTCATTGACATGACGGATGGCCTCTTTGGCGTCGGGAATCCAGATGAAGTCTTCGGGACGGTGAAGGTAGTGGATGTCGACGTTGAGGGTGCCGTCGCGGTCAAAGAAGACAGCTTTATTTTCCATACTCATAGTAACCGCCGTTGTCGAGGAAGGTCACGTACTCTTTGACGGCTTCGTCCATGTCGGTGAAGCCCTGGTCGTAGCCGGCGACGAGCAGGTGGGTCGGGTCGGACTCGGTGAAGTTCTGGTACTTGCCCTTGAGGACCTCGGGGAAGTCGCGGTAGGCGATCTCGCCCTTGCCCATGGCCTTGATGACGGCCTTGGCTACTTCGTTGTAGCTATGGGCGTGGCCAGTGCCGCAGTTGTAGATGCCGGACGGGCCGTGGTTCTCCCAGAACCAGAGGTTGACGCGCACGACGTCCTTGACGTAGACGAAGTCGCGGCGCTGCTCGCCGTCCTCGACGGGCTTGCCGGCGATCTCGCCCCAGCCGCGGAACAGGCGTGCCTTGCCCGTCTCATTGATCTGGTTGTAGAGCTGGTAGAAGATGGAAGCCATCTTGCCCTTGTGGTGCTCCTGCGGGCCGTAGACGTTAAAGTACTTGAGGCCGACGATCTGGCTGTGGGCTTCAGGCATGACCTGGCGCACGTAGCGGTCGAAGGCGAGCTTCGAGAAGGCGTACGGATTCAGGGCGTCCTCGCACTCGTCGCCCTCGCGGAAACCGTTCTTGCCGCCGCCGTACGTCGAAGCGGACGAGGCGTACATGAACGGGATGCGGTGCTGCAGGCAGAAGTGCAGCAGGGACTTGGAGTACTCGTAGTTCGTGCGCATCATGAAGTTGACGTCATACTCCATCGTGTCGGAGCAGGCGCCCTCGTGGAAGACGGCGTCGATGTCCGTGCCGTCGAAGTCGTCATCCTCGATGCTCTGAAGGAAGTCGTCCTTGTACTGGTAGTCGATGAACTGCAGGCCGCGGAGGTTCTTGTAGTTCTGGCCATCCTTGAGGTCGTCGACGATCAGGATGTCCGTGCGACCGCGGCGGTTGAGTTCTTTGACGATATTGCTGCCGATGAAACCGGCACCACCTGTTACGATAATCATGTGGATTCCTCCTGTATAATATCATTAAGTGACTGTTTGCTTTTATTCGCCTTTCAGCACCTTCATGAGTTCGTCGCGGCTGACGGCGTAGGTGCCGAGCTTGGCGACGACGACGCTGGCGGCGAGGTTGGCCATGTAGGCGCCGTCGCGCGGCGCGAGGCCGCCGGCTAAGGCCATGGCGAAGACGGCGATGACGGTGTCGCCGGCACCGGAAACGTCGAAGACCTCCTGTGCCTTCGTCGGGATGTGGACGACTTCTTCCTCGCGCACGAGCGAGAGGCCTTCTTCGGAGCGCGTGACGATGACGTTGCGCAGCTTGAACTTGCGCATAACGTAGTGCGCGGCCTTCTCGACGGCCTTGTCCTCATTGCGGATGGGCTCGAGGAGCACCGAATTGATTTCCTTGAGGTTCGGCGTGATGTAGTCGGCGTGCGCATACTTGGCCCAGTTCGTGCCCTTCGGGTCGACGACGACGGGCACGCCGTGGGCGTGGCAGGCCTGGATGATCTTCTGGCAGTTCTGCTCGGTGCAGGAGCCCTTGCCGTAGTCGGAGATGATCACGCAATCGAGGCTCTCGTTGAGCTTCTGGTTGATGTAGTGGAGGAAGCGGTCGGCATAGGGACCGGTGATTGGCGCGGACTCCTCGAAATCGAGGCGCATCATCTGCTGATGGCCGCCGATGACGCGGAGTTTCGTCGTCGTCGGGCGGTCAGTCGTGATGAGGCCGTGGTAATCGATGCCGCGGGCCGTGAATTTGTCGAGCAGACTCTGGCAGTGGTAGTCCTCGCCGACGAAGCCCGCGATGCTCGTCTCACAGCCGAGCAGGGCGAGGTTGTGGGCAACGTTGGCCGCGCCGCCCAGGGTCTCCTTCGTCTCGAGCACGTGCGTGATCGGCACAGGCGCCTCGGGCGAGATGCGCGTGACCTCGCCATAGTAATACTTGTCGAGCATGACATCGCCGACGACGAGGATCTTGCAGCGCGCGGTGCGCTGGGCGACAAAATCATAAAGCTGTTCGTTTTCCATTGGACACCTCTCAATACATCCCAAGCGTAAAGGCTCAAAATCTCAAAGTTCAATGACGCGGCACTTGTAGTCGCCCGGATGGGGCGGCCACTCGTAGGCCGGCGCGCCGTCGTGGGCCGCGAGGAGTTCCTCCGCGTACTTCATGACGGTGTCTACAGGGATATTCTTCATACAGGCCATGTTATCCTGCCCCTTGCGCGGACATTCGTGGATGCCGCAGGGGTGGCAGGGCTCGGGCGTCTTGATGAGGACGTCCTTGCCGTCGTACGGGTAGAAAGTCGGCACGGGGCTCGCGCCGAACATCGTGACGATGGGCACGTTCATGGCGACGCCGACGTGCATCGGGCCGGAGTCGGTCGTGAGGAAGAGCGAGCAGCGCCGCAAGAGGCCCGCGAGCACGGTCAGTCTGACCTTGCCCGTGAAGACGTGGACATGCTCCTGCTCCTCCATCTGCGCGCGGCACTTCTCGACGAGCGGCACGTCGGTCGGGCCGCCCATGAAGGCGACGTCGTAACCCTCGCGGATGAAGCGGTCGGCGCAGGCAGCGAAGTAGCTGTCGAGCCAGCGCTTCGTCTTCCAGCTCGCGCCGATGTTGAAGGCGATGACCTTGGCCCCGGGCGCGAATTCCTGCTGCCAGAGCGCGGCGGCCTTTGCCTCCTCCTCTGGCGGCAGCATCATCTCGAGGCCGCGGTCGTCGATGGTCTTGACGCCGACGGCCTCCTTGAGCACGTCAAGGTGACAGAGCACCTGATGCTTGACGAGCTCGGGCGGCGTGTCGGCCATGGCGCGGTTCGGCATGACCTTGTCGAAGAAGCGCTTGAAGCCGGGCTGCGAGTAGCCGACGATGCGCTTGCCGCCCGAGAAGGCGGCGATGGCCGAGGCGCGCTCATTGCGGTGGAAGTTGATGACGAGGTCGAAGTGGCGCGCGCGGATCTTCCGGATGAAGCGCACGAGGGCGAGGAGGCCCTTGTCCTTGCCGTGCTTGTCGATGAGGATGCACTCGTCGAGGTTCTCGTTGCAGCGCACGAGGTCGCCGAGCGGCTTGTCCGTCAAGAGCGCGATGTGCGCTTCGGGATAGTTCGTCCGCAGCGTGCGCAGGGCCGGCGTCACGAGCATGAGGTCGCCGATGTGCATCGTGTTGATGACGAGGATATTCTTGTACATAGAAACTTCCTTCTAGACTACTTGACTTCAGATGGTGACGGCATTGAGCGCTGGCACGAGGGCCTTGAGCTTCGCTTCGACCTGCTCGGGCTTGATGACGGCCATGCAGTCGTGGCCGAGCGGGCAGGCGCGCTTCATGCATTCGCGGCAGTCGCGGTCGACGACGAGCAGGTTCTCCATCTGTCCGTAGGGACCCGTGCGGCGCGGGTACGTCGGGCCCATGAGCATGACGGTCTTCGCGCCGATGCCGACGGCGAGATGCGTCGGCCCCGTATCGCCGCCGACGACGGCCGCCGACTGCTGGAAGAGGTAGGCGAGCTGCTTGAAGTTCAGCTTGCCGACGAGGTCGATCGGCGGGATGTCCATCTTGGCCGCGATCTCGGCGGCCTTCTGCGTCTCGACGGGGCCGCTGCCAACGAGTATGGGGATGACGCCGTGGTTGTAGAGCCAGTCACCGAGCATGGCAAAGTGCCCGTCCGGCCAGCATTTTGTCGGCCAGCTGGCACCGACGACGAGCACGGTGTAGGGATTCGCCATATTGGCGCCGGCCTGTGCGACGATCTGGCGCGTGAGTTGCTGCTCGCGCTCGGGCACGCGGATGGGCAGGCGCACTTCCTTGACCGCGCAGCCGATGGCGCGCGCCGTGTCGAGGTAGCGCTCGATGACGTGGTCATGACAGTGCGGACCGATGACGGGCTTTGAGATGAGCTGGCTGCCCTCGCGCATGTTCCACATGCCGTACTTCTGCCCCTTCGGGGCCTTGGCGAGCGCGGCGACGGCCGACGACTTGAAGAGGCCCTGCAGGTCGAGCACGACGTCGTAGTCGCGCGCCTGTATCTTCCTGCGCAGCGGCAGGAAATTCTGCAGGAAGCCCTTGACGCTGCGGAACTTCTTCTTCTCAAAGACGATGATCTCGTCGACGCAGGCGGCCATCGCGACGATGTCGTAGGCCGGCGGCTCGACGACCCAAGTCAGGTGGGCGTCGGGATACGTCTCCTTGATGGCGTAGCTCACGGGCAGGGCGTGGATGACGTCGCCGATGGAGCTCATCTTGACGATCAGGATATTCTTCACAGCTGGCTCATGCCTCCCCTTCCTGTTCCTGCAATTGTTCAATCTTCTTGATGACATTCGTCGTCGAGCGGCCGGCGACCATCTGGACGAACTCGACGCAGCCGCCGTAGCTCTGGACGATCTTGGCCTCGGGCAGTGTCTCGAGCGTGTAGTCGCCGCCCTTGACGTAGACGTCGGGGCGGACCTTGGCGATGATGGTCTCAGCCGTCTTCTCGCCGAACAGCACGACGTAGTCGACAGCCTTGAGTGCGCCGACGACCTCGGCGCGGTCGAGCTCGCCGTTGATGGGGCGCGCGGGGCCCTTGTTGCCGCGCACGGACGCATCCGTGTTGAGGCCGAGCACGAGGCAGTCGCCGAAGGAGCGCGCCTTCTCGAGGTAGCGCACGTGGCCGGCGTGCAGGATGTCGAAGCAGCCGTTCGTGAAGACGATCTTCTGCCCGGCGCGGTGCAGGATCTCACAGAGTCGCTCGATATCATTGGGGTCAATCAGCATGGTATTTCCTCACTTTGACGTGTATTCTTCTCTTGATTTCTCGATGGCCGCGGCGAGCTCGCGCACAGAGACGGTGCTCGTGCCGAGCTTGCGCACGGCGATGCCGCTCGCGATGTTGCTGAGGCGCGCGGCCGTGGCCGGCGCGATGCCGGCGGCGAGCGCGAGGATGACGGCCGCGACGCAGGTGTCGCCGGCGCCGGAGACGTCGAAGACCTCGCTCTTGTCGGAGACGGGGATCTCGTGGACTGCGCCGTGCTCGACGAGGACCATGCCGAGCTCACCGCGCGTCACGAGGACGCCCTTGGCCGCGAGCTCCTGTCGGAGTTCCTCGGCCGCCGCAACGATGTCCTCCGTCGTCACAAGTTCACGGCCCATGGCCGCGGCAATCTCGGCGTCGTTCTGCTTGACGTAACCGATGCCAGAGAAGCGGCGGACGGCATAGCGCGAGTCGACAATGCTCGGGATGCCCTTGGTCTGGCAATAGTCGATCAGCAGGGACTGGAGCCCTTCGGTGACGGTGCCGGAGCCGTAGTCGCTGATGACGACGCCCTCGACAGTCGGCAGGATGGACTTAATGTAGGCGCGCAGCTCCGCCTCGACGGCCGGGGCCATCGGCGCCTTGCTCTCCCTGTCGATGCGCACGATCTGCTGGCTGACCGTCGCGCGGCCGCCCGCGATGATGCGCGTCTTGGAGATGGTCGGCCGCGAATCGTCGGCGATAAGGCCACGTACATCTGCTCCATTCGCGGCGAGGATCTCGCGCAGTCCGTCGGCGCTCTTGTCTCTGCCGACGAGTCCGACGGCATGGACCTTGCCGCCGAGCGTCGCGATGTTGTTGACGACATTGGCCGCGCCGCCCGCGACGACTTTCTCGCCCGCCTGCTCGAGCACGAGCACGGGGGCTTCGCGCGAGATGCGCGAGATGCGGCCGTCGAGGTAGATGTCGGCGACCATGTCGCCGATGACGAGGATGCTCCTGCTCTGCATGCCGGACAGGGCATCATGGTATTCCTGCTGCAACGCATTCATCCTTTCTCTTTTTACCTGCCCTGCATCAGATTGGCAGGAAGCGCCACTTGACCTTCCAGGTCTTGTCGCGTCCCTCGTAGTGCAGGATGACCTGCGAGCAGTGCATGTCGTGGAACCAGTAGTAGTCGAACTTGCGCCAGGACTGGTTGTCCACATCGTACTTCGAGCCAAAGGCCACGCGGTTGTTCTCGTCGATGCGGTAGCTGAAGCCAGCCTCGAACTTGCGCGAGTAGTCATCGTTGTCGAAGTCGAATGGCGAGTTCTCGCGGTTGTTCTTCTGGTAGCGGTAGGCACCGTAACCCGACCAGCGGTCGTCGAAGTCCTTCGTCAGCGTCGCATCGTAGTTGAGGCCGTTGTAATGGGCATTGTTGTACGACTCATGCGTGACCTCATAGCTCGTGCTGAGGTTGAGCTTCCAGCCCTCGAAGCGGATCGGGTCGTAGCTGAGGCCCACGTTGTACATCTTGTGGTTACTCTTGACAGCTCCCTGCTTCCAGCGGCCGTACTCGCCGTTGACGCTGTAGTGGAACGGCGAATTGCCGATGCGCGCCGTGTGGCCGACGAGCAGCGACGGCTGCTTCTTGATCCAGTTGTCGTCGCTGTCATCAAAGTAGCCCTGCGTCACGCGCGCGTAGTTGCCGGCATTGGCCCAGCCCACGTTAAACTCATTGCGCCAGTCCTTTTTCGTCGTGTAGACAATCTTGGCGTTGGCGTCGACATGCTTGGCAATCGGCTGCTTGAGGTGCTGGCGAACCCAGAGGCCGTTCGTCTTGTCGTAGCCGAAGCGCGGGAACCAGTCAGAGACGGTCGTGTCCTTCTTGAGGTTGACTTCGTACTGTGACTTCGAGAGGAAGGTCACGCCCTTGATCTTGAAGCGGACATTGTGCAGGACCATCTTGTCGTCGGGGTAGATCTCGATCTTGCGCGCAAAGAGGCTGTAGTCCGGGTTGATGGCGCTGCACTTCGTCTTCGTGCCATCGTAGATGACGATCTTGTCGGGGTAGAACTCGAATTTCTTGCCCGTCATGTAGTTCTCGGCGACCTTGCCCTTGGCGCTCTCCATCGTCCCCGTGCGCGTGCGGTAGTTGTAGTTCGTCTCGAAGCCATCGAGCATGACCTCGGTCTGGCCCGGCGTGAACTGCAGCATGTGACCTTTGCCCGGGATGTGGATGCGTTCCTCGATGGTGTTGCCGTCGACGTTCTCGCCCTCGAAGCGGTGCTGGTCGAGCTGCGTGACCTTGACCTTGCCCTTGGCCGTGAAGTCGCCCGTCACCTGGTTCCACGTGAGGTCATCGCCTTCGAAGGCGACCGGTGCGGCCTTCGTCGGGTCGATCGGGTAGCGCAGGTGCTTGCTCATCTCCTCGGTGTCGGCCTTGAGCTGCTCCTTCTCGGGGTTCGGCTTCTGGGCGCGCGCGGCGCGGTGCTCGTTCTCGAGGTAGTCGAGCAGCCCCAGACTCGTATCGGAATCGGAATGATACGTCGCGGCGCTCGCCGTGCCCGCTGCTGCCGGCAGGATGAGGGCCGTGACCATCAGACCTGATAAAATCTTCGTTGCTGATTTCATCCAGTAAAATCTCCATTCTATAGGTATAAAGACTGCTACCTTTTATAGTACATCATCGCCGCGATGAGCGCAAATCTTATGGCTTTTCGGCGGTCTCTGCATCATCATGAAGCGTCTCATTGAGGCTGCCCGTGCGGTAGCCGAGCAGGTCGAGCGCCGTGTAGGCAAAGCCGATATGCTTGAAGTAAGCGGCCGTCTCTTCGCGCAAGCCCTTCTCGAGGAAGCGCGGGATGTCCTCGGGCACGAGCTCAATGCGCGCAACCTCGCCATGCGCGCGCACGCGCAGCTGGCGGAAGCCCTTCGCCATGAGGAATTCCTCGGCGCGGTTGACGCGCGCGAGCCCCTCCGGCGTCAGCGCCGTGCCGTACGGGAAGCGCGAGGCCAGGCAGGCAAACGACGGCTTGTCCCAGGTCGGCAGCCCGAGCGCCTTGGAGAG